>JACCEA012550728.1_pt1 | contig 27234 bp, 24 predicted proteins | sample 7449851 | NCBI WGS metagenome assembly JACCEA01 (sample SAMN15323453, study PRJNA562643) | freshwater metagenome | isolation source: river surface water | place: USA:Blue River Watershed | collected 2017-08-18
CCGGCGCCCAGTACGCGACCCGACTGCAGCACGACGATGCTGTCACTGTCGATGACGGTCGCGAGCCTGTGGGCGATAACGATCAGCGTCCGGTTCTCGGCCACCTTGTCGATGGCGGCTTTCATCAGCTGTTCGTTCATGCCGTCGAGGCTGGACGTGGATTCGTCCAACAGCAGGATGGGGGGAGCGGCCAGCAGTGCCCGGGCGATAGCCAGTCGTTGACGTTCGCCACCGCTGAGCAGCACGCCGCCCTCGCCAACCGCGGCGCCCAATCCGTCCTCGGACCGTTCGACGATGCCCGAGAGGTTGACGTCGGCCAGTACCCGCAGGCAGTCCTCGTCGGTGGCATCGGGTCGACCCAACACGAGGTTGTCGCGGATGCTGCCCGCCAAAACGGGGGCGTCCTGCTCGACGTACCCGATGTGCGACCGCAGTTCGGAGCGGTCCAATTCGCGAATGTCGGTACCGCCCACGCGGATTGTGCCCGCGGTCACGTCATAGAAACGTTCGATTAGCGCAAGCATGGTCGACTTGCCGGAACCACTGGGGCCCACCAATGCCACGCGCGAACCGGTCGGAACGCTCACGCTGACATCGTGCAGGATCGGGTTCTCGGTGTCGTAACCGAACTGGACAGCGTCAAATTCGACGGCCACTGGCCCCAGGTCGCTGGCGCGCGCCTCGTCCCGGTTTCCCAGGTTCTGTGCGGCGGAATCGCCATCGCTTTCGGCGGGCAGGTCGATGATTTCCCGAATACGCGCCAAGGCGCCCAACGCTTGCGACACCGAGGTGAACGCGCCGATGGCCTGGCCCAGCGGCATGATCATCATGAACAGGAACAGGATGAACGACACCAGTTGGGCGACCTCGATGGCGCCGCTGGCGACTCGGAAGCCACCAACGCCGAGCACCACGAGGAAGGACACCTGCATGGCGATGGACGAAATGGGCACCACGAGTGCCGAGATGCGGGCAACATCGAGCCCCGCGCGCCATGCTCCGCGGGCGTCGGCATCGATTACGTCGGCTTCGCGTTCGGTGGCGTTCGCCGCACGCACGGTGCGCACCGCGCTGATGGCGCGTTCCACCGACGCGGTGAGGGCTCCGACGCGGTCTTGGGCGATGCGTGAATAGGTGCGGATGCGCCTCGACATAACAATGACGATGATGATCGACACGATGACGACTGAGAAGGTCAGTCCAAACAGCAGTGCGTCGATGATGAGCATGGCAATAATCGCGCCCACGAACGTGACCACACCACCGACGGCCTCGACGAGACCCTGGGTCAGAACGGCACGCAACATGGTCGTGTCCGCGCCGACACGGGACACGAGGTCACCGGTGCGGCGGGCGTCGAATTCGCTGATGGGAAGGTTCAACAGGCGTGACACGAGGTGGCGGCGCGCCGACAGCACCACGCTTTCGCCGGTGCGCTGCAACAGGTAGTGGCGGAAACTGGTCAACAGTGCCCCGCCGACGACGAGCCCGATCAGTGCCGGCACCAGCCAGCCCAGTTCGGTTCCCGCTTGGACCGCGTTGATGACCTGCGAGACCAGCAGAGGCTGTGCCAACGATGCCCCCGCGCCGATCACGCTGAGCACAATCACCACCGACAGAATGCCGCGGTGTTCGCGCAGGTACGGCATGAGGTCCGAAAACTTCGCCTTCGGGCCGTCATAACGCGCGTTCGAACGGCCGAACGGGCCACGGTGGCGGGGGCTGGACACGGTTAGTTCCCGGCCTCGGCGTCGGCCAGCCCGCGCAGCAGCACGGCCATGGCGATGGCGGCGGTGGCGGCCTCGGCGCCCTTGTCCTCGTGCGAACCGGGAAGGCCAGCGCGGTCGATGCCCTGCTGTTCGTCGTCCAACGTCAGAACACCAAAGCCGACGGGCTTGCCGTAATCCAACGCCACCCGGGTCAACCCGTCGGTGGCCGCATTGGCGACGAAATCAAAGTGGGGGGTTCCACCCCGAATAATCACACCCAGAGTGACCACTGCGTCGGCGCCCGACTCCAGCACGGCGCTCGCGGCGAGGGGCAGTTCGAACGCGCCGGGCACGCGAACCAGCGAGTGTGTGGCGCCCGCGGCGGTCAGCACGCGCTGGGCGCCCGCGATGAGCCCGTCGGTAATCAGGTCGTGCCATGAACCCGCGATAACGACGACGTTCAGTCCCGTCGCGTAGACGGTGATGTCCGGTGATCCGTGTCCAGCCATTGTGATGTCCTTTCGGTTCCGCCTAGGCGGTGAAGCTTGTTTCGATATCGAGGGGAATTTCGTGACCCATGCGGTCGCGTTTGGCGGCCAGGTACCCGGCATTCACATCGCCGACACCCACGACCAGGGGGACCAGTTCCGTGACCTCGATGCCGAGGTTCACCAGCTGGCGCTGCTTGTCGGGGTTGTTCGACAACAATCGCACTGATTCGACCCCGAGGTCGCCCAGGATCTTGGCGGCAACCCCATATTCACGGGCGTCGGCGGGCAAACCCAGCGCGATATTCGCGTCGTAGGTGTCCATTCCGGCTTCCTGCAATTTATAGGCGCGCAGTTTGTTGGTCAGTCCGATTGCTCGGCCCTCGTGGCCGCGCAGGTAAATGACAATGCCACCCTCGCGGTCGATACGCTCGAGTGCTGCGTCCAATTGCGGACCGCACTCGCATTTGAGCGAACCAAAAGCTTCGCCGGTCAGGCACTCCGAGTGCAGTCGCAGCAGGGTGCCGTCGGTGGGTTCGCCCGAGACAATCGCAATGTGGTCGACTCCGGTCGTGCGGTCACTGTACGCCCGCATGCGGAAGGTCCCGTGTTCGGTGGGCACGGTGGTTTCGACCTCGAACTGGTACCGCTCGGATTCTGCAGGGGTGTTCAGAGGCGCGTCACCGAGGTATTCCACGAGGTCCTCGATGGAAATCACGACAACATCATGTTCTGCTGCGAAATCGATCAACTGGGGAAGTCGCATCATGGTGCCGTCGTCGTTCGTGATCTCGCCAATCACGCCGACCGGTTCGAGCCCGGCCAGCTGCAAGAGCTCGACGGTGGCCTCGGTGTGGCCGGGGCGCTGACGAACTCCACCCGCGACGGCCCGCAGCGGAATGATGTGGCCGGGGCGGATCAGGTCGAACGGTGTCGACGTGGGGTTCGCCAGAACGTGCAGGGTGCGCGCGCGGTCAGCCGCCGAAATGCCGGTGGTGACGCCCTGGGCCGCGTCGACCGACACGGTGTAGGCGGTGCGGCGCACGTCCTTGTTGTCCTGCACCATCAACGGCAGGTTGAGCACGGCGGCGCGGTCGGCGGTCATCGGTGCACACAGGTAACCGCTGGTATGGCGAATCGTCCACGCGATCCATTCGACGGTGGCGTGCTGGGCCGACATGACAATGTCGCCCTCGTTTTCGCGGTCCTCGTTGTCGACCACGATGATCGGCTTGCCGGCCCGCAGTTCGGCCAAAGCGGTGTCGATGGTTGCGAGGCTCATGCCTGGGCTCCTGTCGCAAAAGAATTGAGGCGCGCCACATGGCGTGCGAGGATGTCGGTTTCGACGTTCACCGTGTCACCCACGGCAAGCCCGCCGAGAGTTGTGGCGACGAGGGTTTCGGGAATCAACGACACCTCGCACCAGTCGCGGCCCGCGGCCGACACTGTCAGTGACACGCCGTCGATGGCGATTGAACCCTTGTCCACGACCAGAGGCGCGGTGGATTCGGTCAGCGAAAACCGCAGTACGCGCCACGGCTCGTTGTCGGTCACCGACAGTACCCGAGCGGTGTCATCGACGTGACCCTGCACGATGTGGCCGCCCAGTTTGTCGCCCACGGCCATGGCCGATTCGATGTTGACGCTGCGGCCGGGCTGCCACTGCTGGGGGTTCGTCATGGCGAGGGTCTGTCCCATGACATCGGCGGTGAATGTGTCCTCGGTCTGGCCGGTGACGGTCAAGCAGACACCGCTGACAGCAATGGATTCGCCGTGATGCGCGCCGGAAACGGCCACGGGGGCCAGCACGGTCACGACAACCGAGTCCCCGACGGGTTCCACCGAGGTGATGGTTCCCTTTTCGCTGATAATTCCCGTAAACATTAGTGTTCCTCCCGTGCCGTAATCACAATGTCGGCCCCGATAATTTCCGTACTGACCAGTCGCAGGCCACGGGCTTCCGCCAATGTGTCCACACCGATGTCACCGACGGCGGTTTTGTCACCGCCGATCAGCATCGGGGCCAAACAGATGACGTATTCGTCGACGAGGCCCGCGCGGATGAACGCCGCCATGAGCGTGGGTCCGCCCTCGATGAACAGGCTGCGGTGGCCCGCCTGGAAAAGCCGCCCGAGCGCATCGGCCAAGTCACCGGTCTCGGTGATCACGCCGCGCGGGTGCGCGTGCAGTGCGGCGTCCGTGGGAATCGGGGTGGACCCGAAAACCACGGGGAGGGGCTGGTTCAGCAACAGCTGTCCCTCGGCGTCCCGTGCAGTCAGCGAGGGGTTGTCGGCCAGCACGGTGCCCGTTCCGACCGCGATCAGGTCGTTGTCGGCACGTAGACGGTGAATGTATTCGCGTGTGGCGGCGCCCGTAATCCACTGGCTGGTGCCGTCGGTCGCTGCGGCACGTCCGTCCAATGACGACGCCCATTTGGCGGTCACATAGGGGCGGCCCAAACGGGCGCTGGTCAACCAGCGGTGTTGGAATTCGGTGGCTTCGGCCTCGAGAACTCCCGAGATGACCTCGATGCCGGCCTCGCGCAGAGTTGCTGCCCCTCCCGACGCATCGCCGCTGGGGTCGGCCACCGCGTACACGACCCGCGTGACTCCCGCTGCGATGAGCGCCTGGGCGCACGGGCCGGTACGACCGGTGTGGTTGCAGGGTTCCAGTGTGACGACCGCGGTCAGGCCTCGGGCATCCGAAATCTGTGACAGAGCGTCGGCCTCGGCGTGCGGGGTGCCCGCGCCCTTGTGCCATCCCTGGGCCAGGATCATGCCATCGTCGTCCACCAACACACAACCGACCTGCGGGTTGCCGCCGATTCGGGGCCCCTGTGCAGCCAGCGCCAAGGCTCGACGCATCGCGTCGTCATAGCTGAGGTTCATCCGGTCTCCTGTCCGAGCAGGTTCCGGGGATGCGACAAGGGTCGCCACGCGGGGCATCACTGCCGTCGCGTTCGTGCTTCCTCCCATCCGGACTTTAACCGTCGGTGCTGGAATTTCACCAGCTCAACCGCCTGCCTTTCGGCGTGCGGGTCGCGGACTGTAACCGCCGGCTCAGATTTTCACTGACCCCGGAGCACGTGCTCAGTTGTCATTCTACCCCCAGTTTGTGCCCGATTTCGAGGCTCGTCCTCTGTTCTGGGCGGATTCTCATCTGTAGGGTGAACCTATGCCGCAGATCGTCATCGCCGTTGACCAGGGGACCACCTCGACCCGGGCAATCGCATACGATTCCTCGGGCGCTCTGCGGGCGCAGTACCAGGTGGCGCACGAACAAATTTTCCCCCAGCCGGGCTGGGTTGAACACAATCCGGCCGAAATCTGGGCGAATACCCTGACCGTCCTCACCGAGGTGGAATCCGCACTGACGGCGCACGATTCGTTCGCTGCCGCCACCGCCATCGGCATCACGAACCAGCGCGAGACCGTCGTGCTGTGGAACCGCGTCACGGGCGACACCATGGGCAACGCAATCGTGTGGCAAGACACGCGCACGCAGGACACCATCGACGTTCTGGAATCCTCGTTCGGCTCTGCCGCCGCCCGCGAACTGACCGGCCTGCCGCTGGCCACCTATTTCTCGGCCACCAAAATCGCGTGGTTGTTGGATGAATTCCCCGAGGCGCGGGCCGCCGCCGAACGGGGCGACCTCTGTGCCGGCACCATCGATTCGTGGTTGGTGTGGAACCTGACGGGCGGAATCAACGGTGGGCTGCACCTCACCGATGTCACCAACGCATCGCGGACCCTGCTGATGGACATTCGCACCCTGTCGTGGTGCGAAGAACTGTGTGCGTTGTTTCGTGTGCCCGCGTCCGTGTTGCCGCGAATCGTGTCGTCGATCGACGATTTTGGGCAGGTCGCCGAGGGGCTGCCGTGTGCGGGCACCCCCATCGCGGCGGTTCTGGGGGACCAGCAAGCGGCGACGTTCGGTCAGTTGGCGTTGGAACCCGGCGAATGCAAGACCACCTATGGCACCGGCAACTTTTTGATCGTGTCGACGGGCACCGAACTGGTGCGGTCATCTCACGGCCTGATTTCCACGGTCGGGTATCGGTGGGGGAATCAGCCCGTTCACTACGCACTCGAGGGTTCGGTCGCCGTCACGGGCTCCCTGTTCCAATGGCTGCGCGACGGCCTCGGATTATTTTCGACAAACGACGAGGGTGAACGCTTGGCCCGCGAGGTTGCGGACAACGGCGGCGTGTACATAGTTCCCGCGTTTAGCGGCCTGTTTGCCCCGCACTGGCGTGCCGACGCTCGCGGTGTGATCGCCGGCCTCACCCGCTTCGTCACGAAGCACCACATCATTCGGGCGGCGTTGGAATCGGTCGCGTTCCAGACCGCAGACATCATCGCCGCCGCCGAGGCCGACACAGGCTCACGGGTTCAGGTCCTGAAGGTGGACGGGGGAATGACCGTCAACCGCGACCTCATGCAGTTCCAGGCCGACATTGTGGACCGCGACATCGTGTGTGCGAACCGCGGCGAATCGACCGCGCTGGGCGCCGCCTATGCGGCGGGGTTGGGTGCCGGCATCTGGACCTCGATCGAAGAACTTCGTGCACTGTCCGTGGGCGAACCCGAACGGTTCAGCTCGTCCATGACGGAAACCGCGCGACACGAGCTGCTGCGTCACTGGCGCAAGGCGCTGGACCGCAGCCTGGGGTGGATCGACTAGTTCGGGCTCGGCCCGCGACAGACCGACCGCACCACTGCTCGGTTACTAGCGGGCGCCTGCCGGCAGGAAGCCCACGGCGTCGTACACACGGGCCAGGGTGGCCTGGGCGATCTCGTCAGCGCGTTCGGCGTTGATGGCCAACAGTCGGTCCAGTTCGGCGGGGTCGGCCAGCAATTCGAGGCTCCGCGCACGGATCGGCTCAAACTCGGCCACCACGGCATCCGCCACTGCGCCCTTCAGGTCGCCATAGCCCTTGCCCGCGAATTCGGCCTCGAGGGCTTCGATGCTCGAGCCGCCCAGGATCGACAGAATTCCCAACAGGTTGGACACGCCCGCCTTGGTGGTGGTATCGAAACGAATTTCACGCTCGGTGTCGGTCACCGCCGACTTAATCTTTTTCGCCGTCACCGTCGGTTCGTCCAGCAACCAGATGATGCCCTGGGGCGATTCGCCGGACTTCGACATCTTGGACCCCGGGTTCTGCAGGTCAAAGATCTTCGCCGTTTCCTTCAGGATTCGCGCCTCGGGCACGGTCAGGGTTTGGCCGAAGCGGCTGTTGAAACGGTTCGCAAGGTCGCGAGTGAGTTCGATGTGCTGGCGCTGGTCCTCGCCCACGGGCACCGTCACGGCGTCGTACAGCAGAATGTCGGCGGCCTGCAGGATCGGATAGGTGAACAGCCCCACGCTTGCCGCATCGCTGCCCTGCTTGGCCGACTTGTCCTTGAACTGGGTCATGCGGCTGGCCTCGCCGAACCCCGTCAGGGTGTTCAGCACCCACGCCAGTTGGGCGTGAGCTGACACGTGAGACTGCACAAACAGCGTCGAGTGTTCGGGGTCAATTCCCGCAGCAATGTACTGGGCGGCGGTGCGGCGCGTGTTCTCGCGCAACAGCTTCGGGTCCTGCGGCACGGTAATCGCGTGCAGGTCGACGACACAGAACACGGCGTCGTGGCTGGACTGCATGTCACGCCACTGCATCAAAGCGCCGGCATAGTTACCGAGGTGCAGGGAATCGGCGCTGGGCTGCATTCCAGAGAAAAGACGGGGACCGGTCATGGTGTTCCTTACAGTGAATAGTCGACGACGACGGGGGAGTGATCGCTCCACCGGGTGTCATACGAGTCGGCGCGGTCAACGGTGTAATTCTGTGCGGTCGCTGCCATCGGCGCGGTCGCGAGGTGATAGTCGATGCGCCAACCGGTATCGGTGTCGAACGCCTGACCGCGCTGGCTCCACCAGGTGTACGGCCCGGGAACTTCGCCGGCGAACCGGCGGCCCACATCGATCCAGCCGAGGCCCGCGCCGTTGTTGTAGTCGTCGTCGCCCTCGGCGCCGAGGATGCGGTCAAAGTACACGCGCTCTTCGGGCAAGAAACCGGAGTTCTTCAGGTTGCCCTTCCAATTCTTGATGTCCAGGGTGCGGTGTCCGACGTTCAGGTCACCGACGATAAGGGCATACTTTCCATCCGCGCCCAGCTCGGCGAGCCTCGATTCCATCGCGTCGAGGAACTTGTACTTCTCGACCTGCTTCGGGGTATCCACAGCGCCGGCGTGAACATAGACCGAGACGAAGGTCACCAGGGTGCCATTGATGTCGAAATCCGCTTCCAGCCAGCGGCCCGCGCTGTCAAAATCGTCGGCGCCGAACTGTGTGCGCACGGCCAAGGGTTTGGTCCGGGACACGATTGCGACACCAGCACGGCCCTTTGCCGTCGCCTCGTCGTTCACCACGTGCCAGTTCGAGTCAATCAACGCATCGACATCGGCACGCGTCGCGCGGACTTCCTGCAGTCCCATGATGTCGATCCCGCGGGCGTCCAGCCATTCGCCCATTCCCTTGCGGTAGGCGGCACGAATACCATTCACATTGACCGACGCGATTCTGACCATTCCCACATTCTATTAGGCGCGGCCGCACCGAAACCGGGCATAAGGAAAGGGGCCCAGGTTACCCTGAGCCCCTTCCGAGTTACTCACTCGAAGTGACTGATTACTCAGCGTTCTTCTTGGAGACGATAACAACACCGGCGGTAACAGCGGTACCGACGAGGATTGCAACCAGGTAAGGCAGAACTGCGGCGCCCAGCAGGGGGAACACGAAGATACCACCGTGAGGTGCGGTCAGGTGCACCTGGAACACTGCAACGAGTGCACCGGTAACAGCCGAACCGGCCATGATTGCGGGGATGACGCGGATGGGGTCAGCAGCTGCGAAGGGGATTGCACCCTCCGAGATGAACGATGCACCCATGAGCCATGCAGCCTTGCCGTTTTCGCGCTCGGTCTCGGTGAACTTCTTCTTTGCGAGAACGGTTGCGAGAGCGAGACCGAGGGGAGGAGTCATACCTGCAGCCATAACGATTGCCATGACAACGAATTCGTTGGCGTTGGGGTCGATCGTTGCAGCAGCCATTGCGGTACCCAGACCAGTGGTTGCGAAGGTGTAAGCAACCTTGTTGACGGGGCCACCCATGTCGAATGCCATCATGAGGCCGAGGATGATGCCCAGGAGGACCATCTGCTCAACGGGGATGGAGCTCAACCAACCGGTCAGAGCCGACATCAGACCACCGATGGGTCCCTTGAACACGAAGACCATTGCGATACCAGCAACGATCGATGCGAGGAGGGGGATAACCACGACGGGCATGATGGGGCGAACCCAGTTTGCGACCTTCCAGCGGCTGATCCACAGTGCAACGAAACCTGCGACGAAACCGCCGAGGATTGCGCCGAGGAAGCCGGTGCCGGTGCCGAGGGGGTTGCCGTCGATGCCGGTTGCGAGTGCACCAGCGACGAAACCGGGAGCGATACCGGGGCGGTCTGCGATTGCGTAAGCGATGTAACCTGCGAGCACGGGTACGAAGAATGCGAATGCAGCCTTACCCAGCCAGAAGATCAGGAACGCCCAGCTACCGAGGTTGAGGGGGTTGATGACGAGGTTGCCATCAGCGTCAGCGGTGCCCATGACTACTGGGTCATAAGCGTGGATACCCTGCGAGAAGTCGCCAGTGGCGCCGAGGGTGTAAAGGCCTCCGAGGAGGAAGCCGAGTGCGATCAGAATACCGCCGGCTGCGACGAACGGGATCATGTACGATACACCGGTCATCAACCACTGGCGGACGCGTCCTGCGGTGGAAGTGCTAGTCATTAGGGCCTCCTATAGCTCCATTGCTAGTTGTTGGTTTTCTTAAGGCTGCGGGTGCGGCCCCAAGCTTGTGGGTTACTTGCCCTTGCCGAACAGGCTTCCAAAGAAGCCTGCCTTCTTGGGTTCGTTGCTGTCGGCCTTCTTGGGGGCTTCCGGCTCTGCAGCAGGGACCTTTCCGGCGACAGTGGCGGCAGTGCCATCAGCAGCTGCTGCCAATACCTGTTCGATCAGTGCGACCGAGCCATTAATGGCTTTGGCAACACCGACCTGCAGGTAAGGCTTTCCGGCGAAACGGTCGCGGTCCTTGACCTCGAGGTCCACAGCAAAGATCACGGCGTCAGCGGCGTCAATGACGGCCTGCTTCAGCGGGTTGGATCCTGCGGAACCCTGCGTTTCGACAATTACTTCGTGGCCCAACTTCTTGCCTGCCTGCTCGAGAGCTTCGGCGGCCATGTAGGTGTGGGCAATTCCTGTGATGCAGGAAGTTACGGCAACAATTTTCACTGCTGGACCTCTTTCGTCATGGTGTCGGCGATGAATGCCGGGTCGGTCGCGGTGCGGAGTGCGTCGCGGAATTCGTCACGCATTACTCGACGGGCGATGGCGGCCAGAATCTGCAGGTGGCTGTCGTCGGCTCCGTCGGGTGCAGCGATGAGGAAGATCAGGTGGGCGGGGCCATCGGGTGCGCCAAAGGGGACACCGTCGTGGCTGACGGCGACGGCGACCGAGGGTGCGGTGACGGCGGCGCTGCGAGCATGGGGGATTCCAATTCCGCCCTGGATGCCGGTGGCCATCGATTCTTCGCGCTTGTGGACTGCGGCGATGTAGGTGTCGATGTCGGTGACGCGGCCTGCGGCGACGAGACGCTCGGCGAGGGTGCGGATGATCTCGTCCTTGGTCGTTGCCTCGGCGCCGATGATCACCATTTCGGGAGTTGTTACGGGAAGGCTCATACTCGGAGCTCCTTTATCTCGGTTGTGTGGTCTGGTTCGGAAACTGTAACCACACGTGCGACGTCGATGTCGGTGGGGCCGGGAACTGTTGTTGCGGGTAGCGTAACAGCCGCGGTGCCCCACGCTACAGCAGTGGAGAGGGCGGCGTGGTGGTCGTTTGAACCCGAACGGTCGCTGGATGCGCTGAGGTATCCGGCGAGTGCGGAATCTCCGGCGCCCACGGTGCTGTCGGCGACCACGGGAGGGTGTCCGGCCCACAGAACGGCGTCGGGCGTGATGAGCAAAGCACCATTTTCACCGAGGCTCACCAGCACTTCGCTGTGGGGCAATGCGCCGCGTGCTGCGGCAACGACGTCCCCTACGGTGGTCAGATCGCGGCCGACCAATTCGGACAGTTCCTCAAGGTTGGGCTTGATCAGGTCCACTTTTCCTGCTTCGACGACACGCGCCAAGGCTGCTCCCGAGGTGTCGACGGCAAATCGCACGCCGGCTTCGCGGGCACGGGCGCCCAGGTCGACAAAGAATTCTGCATCGAGCCCGATGGGCAGGCTGCCCGCGGCAACGAGCCAGGCGGGCTTCGCGGCGAGTTTGCGCTCGAGCTTGTCGATCAACGCGGTGACCTCGACCGGGGTGACGACGGGGCCGGGTTCGTTAATCTTTGTGGTCTCGCCGTTGCCATCCACGATGGTGATGTTGTTGCGGACTTCGCCAATGATCGGGGTGGTCGAGGATTCGACGTTGGCCTCGCCCAGGGCGCGAACAATCCACGAACCGTTGATCGGATCGGCGGGGAACACGGCGACGGTGGCGTGACCGTTCTTGGACAAGGCGCGGGACACATTGATGCCCTTGCCCGCGGGGTCGCGGTGCTTGGACGTGGTGCGGTTGACTTCACCAATTTCGAGCACATCGACAGTCAGAGTCACGTCGATGGCGGGGTTGGGGGTTACGGTCACGATCACGAGGCCACCACCACATCAATTCCGAGGCCGGCGATCTCGTCGCGGAATTCACCGTCGACCTGTTGGTCGGTGATGATCGCGTCGATGGCCGACAGCGGGGCGACGACCGAGAAGTCCTCGCGGCCAAACTTGGAGTGGTCGGCCAGCACGACGGTGCGACGCGCTGCGGCGACGAAGGCCGACTTCACGCGGGCTTCGTCCACGTCGGGGGTGGTGATGCCGCGTTCGGTGGTGATGCCGTTCGCGCCGATGAAGGCGACATCGACGGCGAGGCTCTCGAGCGAATCCCAGGTCCACGGTCCGACAGCGGCCAGGGTTGCGGTGCGGACGTGGCCGCCCAGAACGTGCAGGTCGATGCCGTCGCGTCCCGCGAGGGTCGCCGCGATGGGCATCGAGTTGGTGACGACGGTGAGTCCGAGGTTCGCCGGCAGCATTTCGGCCAGGCGAATGGTCGACGTTCCAGCGTCGAGCAGGATGGACCCACCCTCGGGCAATTCGCCCAGCGCCGCACGGGCGATGGCTTCCTTGGCTTCGACGTTGACGGCGTTACGTTCGGCGACGGGAGCTTCGATTGATCCGCGCTGTACAGGAATCGCGCCGCCGTGTGCGCGCAGCAAAAGTCCGCGGCGTTCCAGCAGGGTCAGATCCCGACGAATCGTTTCAGGGGTCACATCGAGCTGACGAGCAAGGTTCTTGACCTCTACTCGCCCGGCGGTTCTCGCAGTGTCGAGAATCGCGCGGTGTCGCTCCGGTGCGTACATTGACCATCCTTGGTAAATCTTTACTTACTCTTGTTTACACCCGATTTTGTTTGTTTACAACTCAAACGGACAAATTCGGATAACGATTTCGTGATAAACGAAGGGGCCCACACCGCAGTGTGGACCCCTCGATAACGACGAACTAGCGAACGCCGCGCAGAACTGCCTGCTTGACCTCGGCGATGGCCTTGGTGACCTCGATGCCACGGGGGCACGCCTCGGAGCAGTTGAAGGTGGTGCGGCAACGCCACACGCCCTCTTTCGAGTTGAGGATGTCGAGGCGGACCTGGGCATCCTCGTCGCGCGAGTCAAAGATGAAACGGTGAGCGTTCACGATCGCGGCCGGGCCGAAGTACTGGCCGTCCGTCCAGAACACGGGGCACGACGTGGTGCACGCAGCGCAGAGGATGCACTTGGTGGTGTCATCGAAACGTGCGCGCTGTTCTGGCGACTGGATGTGCTCCTTCTCGGGCTTCGAGCTGGTGACCATGAACGGGTTCACCTCGCGGTAGGCCTTGAAGAAAGGCTCCATGTCGACAATCAAGTCCTTCTCCAGCGGCAAACCCTTGATGGCCTCCACATAGACGGGCTTCGAAATGTCGAGGTCCTTGATCAGGGTCTTGCAGGCCAGGCGGTTGCGGCCGTTGATGCGCATCGCATCCGAACCACAAATGCCGTGTGCACACGAGCGACGGAACGACAGAGTGCCGTCGACATCCCACTTGATCTTGTGCAGGCCGTCCAACACGCGGTCGGTGGCGTACATCTCGACGTCAAAGTCCTGCCAGTAAGGCTCGGCATCCGTCTCGGGGTTGAAACGACGGATGATGAACGTGACAGTGAACGACTGAACTTCGGCGATCTCGGCCATTAGTACTTCCTCTCCATCGGCTGGTAATTGGTGATGACGACGGGCTTCCAATCCAGACGGATTTTCTTTGCCTCGCGGTACGCCATGGTGTGGACCATGTACTTCTTGTCGTTACGGTCGGGGAAGTCGTCGCGCATGTGACCGCCACGGCTTTCCTTGCGGTTACGAGCCGACACGACGACAACCTCGGCGAGGTCCAGCAGGAAGCCCAATTCGATTGCTTCGAGCAGGTCGGTGTTGAAACGCTGACCGCGGTCGTGGATACCGATGTTCAGGTAACGCTTACGCAGATCCTTGATGACTCCCTCGGCGTGCTTCAGCGAGTCCTCGGTGCGGAACACCTGTGCATTGCGGTCCATCTCGACCTGCAGTTCCTTGCGCAGTGTGGCGACGCTTTCCGAGCCGTCCGACGCGCGAAGTTTCTCGACCAGGGCGAGAACCTCGGATTCGGGGGCCTTGGGCATGGCAACGTGCTTCGCCTTGTTGGCGTACGCGGCGGCGTTGCGGCCGGCGCGCTTTCCAAACACGTTGATGTCGAGCAGCGAGTTGGTGCCCAGGCGGTTCGATCCGTGAACCGAGACACAGGCACATTCGCCGGCTGCGTACAGACCGGGGATAACCGTGGTGTTGTCCTTGAGGACCTCGGCGTCAGTGTTCGTGGGGATGCCGCCCATGGCATAGTGAGCGGTCGGCATCACGGGAACGGGCTCGTGAACGGGGTCCACACCCAAGTAGGTGCGAGCGAACTCGGTGATGTCGGGCAGCTTGGTCTCGAGCACCTCGGCACCCAGGTGGGTGCAGTCCAGCAGCACGTAGTCCTTTTCGGGGCCAGCGCCGCGACCCTCAGCAACTTCCTGCACCATGCAGCGCGAGATGATGTCGCGAGGTGCGAGGTCCTTGATCGTGGGGGCGTAACGCTCCATGAAACGTTCGCCGCTGGCGTTACGCAGGATTGCGCCTTCGCCTCGTGCACCCTCGGTCAGCAGAATTCCGAGTCCCGCGAGACCGGTCGGGTGGAACTGGAAGAACTCCATGTCCTCCAGGGGGAGGCCCTTGCGCCACACGATGCCAACACCGTCACCGGTGAGGGTGTGAGCGTTCGAGGTGGTCTTGAACATCTTGCCGAAACCACCGGTGGCGAACACGACAGACTTGGCGTGGAAGACGTGAATGTCGCCGGTAGCCAGTTCGTAGGCAACGACACCGCTGGTGTGGGTGACACCCTTTTCCTCGGTCAGCAACAGGTCGAGCACGTAGAACTCGTTGTGGAATTCCACGCCCAGCTTGACGCAGTTCTGGAACAGGGTCTGCAGAATCATGTGGCCGGTGCGGTCGGCGGCGTAGCATGCGCGGCGTACGGGCGCCTTGCCGTGGTCACGAGTGTGGCCACCGAAACGACGCTGGTCGATCTTGCCGTCGGGCGTGCGGTTGAACGGCAAGCCCATGTTCTCGAGGTCGATGATCGCGTCGATTGCTTCCTTGGCAAGGATCTCGGCGGCGTCCTGGTCTACGAGGTAGTCGCCACCCTTGACCGTGTCAAAGGTGTGCCATTCCCACGAGTCCTCTTCGACGTTCGCCAAAGCGGCGGCCATTCCACCCTGTGCCGCACCGGTGTGCGAACGGGTGGGGTACAGCTTGGTGATGACGGCGGTCTTGGCGTTCGGTGCGGCTTCGATAGCGGCACGCATTCCGGCGCCACCGGCTCCGACGATGACGACGTCGTATTCGTGATTGTGAACCTGAGTCACAACAGCTCCTTATATATAGTTACGCGACCGGGCAGAACGACGGAAGCAAATCAGCGGGGGTGCCGGCGGGGCAGGGGTCCAGGGTGTAAATCACCAGAGTTCCCAGCACGATCAGCAGAGCGGTCGAAACGCCGAGTGCGCCGAGCAGCGCCTTGCGAACGCCGTCCTTGGTGGCGTAGTCGTTGATGACCGTGCGCATGCCGTTGGCGCCGTGAATCAGGGCGAGCCACAGCAGCAGGGTGTCGAACACCTGCCAGAAGGGGCTGGCCAACTTGCCGGCAACGAAGGCGAAGTCGATCGCCTTGACGCCGCCGTCGGACAGCAGGTTAACGCCGAGGTGGGTGAAGATCAGGACGATCAGCAGCGCGCCCGAGAAGCGCATGAACAGCCAGCCGGCTTTTTCCAGGTTAAAAGTCTTCATCGTTACTCTCCGAACACGTTCGCGAGGTGGCGAGGGGCAAACGCCAGCATGGTGATGACCCACAGCACGAGTACGGCATAGAACATGCCCTTCTGGTGACGGGCGCCCCAGGCCGACATGTCGACGAGGATGATGCGCAGGCCATTGAATGCGTGGAACACGATGGCTCCGACGAGTCCCAGTTCACCCAGTCCCATAACGGGGGTCTTGTACGAGGCCATGACGGCGTTGTACAGTTCCGGGCTGATGCGCACGAGCGCGGTGTCCAAAACGTGGACCAGCAAGAAGAAATAAATTGCAATACCGGTAATGCGGTGCAGAACCCACGACCACATTCCCTCATGCCCTCGATACAACGTGCCCGCAATGCGATTTTGAGCTGCGGGTGACTTCGCCGTGGTCACTAGGACCCTCCTTTGGGTGACAGATACATACCAACATTACTCTCTTCGCGTAGTGTGTTTGACATGACAGCAGCGCACCAAATCGACGATTTTTACGCGATTATTCCCGCAGGCGGTATCGGCTCTCGGCTGTGGCCCCTGTCCCGCGCCGATGCCCCCAAGTTCCTGCACGACCTCACGGGAAGTGGCCAAAGCCTGCTCGCCGACACCTGGGACCGCCTGACTCCTCTGGCCGCTTCGGCGAATATCGTCGTGGTAACGGGCGAGGCTCACAGCAAGGGTGTGCGTCATGAGCTGCCCGCTCTGGTCGACGACAATATCTTCCTCGAACCTTCGCCCAAGGATTCAACCGCAGCGATTGGTCTTGCCGCCGCAATTCTGGTCCGTCGTAATCCCGATGCCGTGATCGGTTCGTTTGCCGCCGACCACGTGATTGCGGACGAACGTCGTTTCCGTTCCGCCGTCCGCGAGGCCGTCGCCACCGCTCGCGAGGGATACATCGTGACAATCGGAATCCGTCCCACGGAACCGTCGACTGGTTTCGGATATATCGAGATGGGGGACCGGCTGGCGGGAATTCACGGGGCACCTCACGCGCATTCGGTGACACGTTTCGTCGAGAAGCCCAACCTTGCGACCGCGACCGAGTACTTCGAGGGAGACGAGCACCTGTGGAACGCGGGAATGTTCATCTCTCGCGCCGATGTTCTGTTGGACGAACTGCGCGCCAACCGTCCCGACGTTGCCGACATCATCGACCAGATTGCCGATGCGTGGGATTCCGATTCCCGTGGAGAGACCGTCCGTCGGCTGTGGCCCACCATCGCCAAGGTGGCGATCGACTATTCCGTCGCGGAACCCGCGGCCGACCACGGGCGCCTCGCCGTCATCCCCGGTGACTTCCGATGGGACGACGTGGGGGACTTTGCGTCGTTGGCCCGACTGCACAATGGCGGCCACCCCAACGTCCTCGCCACGTTGGGCGAGAACACCCGCGTGCTCAACCAGGGCGCCAGCGGTGTGGTCGTGTCCGAAACCCCTCGACTGATCACGGTAATCGGGGTCAAGGACATCGTCATAGTTGACACCAAGGACGCACTACTCGTCACAACGGCAGCGCACGCGCAACGGGTCAAAAACATCGTCGAGACAATCCGCCAGACCGGCGACGAGGACGTTCTGTAGCTCGAAAATTGCGTTCCGATACGGAACAGAGTGTCGTAAGTTTCGGCTGTGTAACGGTTTGATGCTCATATGTGGCATTTGCCGTCCCGCACCCAAAGTTAAACCGTAGGATTGCAGTAATAGTGGTGTGCGCGGGCGAATATGAGTTGGATGCCCGCCACGTCCCATCACCTTTGAGAGGAAAATCAGTGAAGACAAGCACAAAGCGCGCCCTCAGCGGTCTCGCAATGTCCAGTGCAGCAGCCCTGTTCCTGGCTGGCTGCGCAGCAGCACCCGCACCCACCGAAACCGCAGCACCCGAGGTCGACTACCTCGCCTGCGCCGTATCGGACGAAGGCAGCTGGAACGACAAGTCGTTCAACCAGTCGGTATACGAAGGCCTCACCAAGGCTGAGTCCGAGCTCGGTGTCCAGATTTCGGACGCAGAGTCGGCATCGGCTGACGACTTCGCACCCAACCTGCAGGCAATGATCGACGCAGAGTGCGACATCACCATCGCCGTTGGCTTCAACCTCGTTGCCGCTGTCAACGAAGCAGCAGCAGCAAACCCCGAAGTTAACTTCGTCACCGTTGACGGCTGGAGCGAAGGCAACGCCAACCTCAAGCCCATCAACTACGCAATGAACCAGTCCTCGTACCTCGCTGGTTACCTCGCCGCAGCACAGTCGACCACCAAGGTTGTCGGCACCTACGGTGGAATGCAGATCGACGCAGTAACCGACTTCATGACCGGTTTCTACTACGGCGCTCAGGCATGGGCAGCTGACAACGGCACCGAAGTGACCGTCGTTGGTTGGGACCCCGCAGCAGGCAAGGGTGACTTCATCGGTGACTTCACCCCCAACAGCGCAGTCTCGAAGTCGATCGCAGCTGGCCAGATTGCTGCCGGCGCTGACGTGATCTTCCCCGTCGGTGGCGACCAGTTCGGTGCTACCTCGGAAGCCATCACCGAAGCAGGCGTTGACGCCCTCATGATCGGTGTTGACAAGGACATCGCACTCACCTCGCCCGAGTACGCAGCATGGATGCTGACCTCGGTTGAGAAGCGCATGACCAACGCTGTCTTCGACATCATCAAGGACATCGCAATCGACGGAAACGCATTCAACGGTGACTCGTACCTGGGTACCCTCGAAAACGGTGGAACGGCTCTCTCGCCCATCACCAACTTCTCGGGTGACCTTGCTGCCATCGAGGCCAAGCTCGCAGAGCTGACCGACGGCATCATCGCAGGTTCGATCAACCCGCTCGGCTAAGTTCCGTCCTTTCGGAACTCGGGGCCGCCGACTAAACTCGGCGGCCCCACACTCTTTTATCAAGGGAACAGCAATGAAGCTTGAACTTCGCGGTATTACCAAGCGATTTGGCGCTTTGACCGCCAACGACTCGATCAACCTGGTGGTTGAATCCGGCGAAATCCACAGCCTGTTGGGCGAAAACGGTGCGGGCAAGTCCACGTTGATGAACGTGTTGTACGGCCTGTACACCGCCGACGAGGGCGAGATTCTGCTCGACGGAGTCGTACAAAAATTTTCGGGACCCGGCGACGCCATGGCGGCCGGTATTGGGATGGTCCACCAGCACTTCATGCTGATCCCCGTTTTCACAGTGGCGGAAAACGTTATTTTGGGCAACGAAACCACCGGCGCGATGGGGATGCTCGACCTCGATGCCGCTCGTGCCCGTGTGCGCGAAATCTCGGACCGCTTTGGTTTCGACATCGACCCCGACGCCGTCGTCGAGGACCTGCCTGTCGGTGCGCAGCAGCGTGTCGAAATCATCAAGGCGCTCGCACGCGACGCCAAGGTATTGGTGTTGGACGAACCCACCGCGGTTCTGACCCCACAAGAAACTGACGAACTGATGGAAATCATGCGCGGTCTGGCGAAATCCGGCACCTCGATCGTGTTCATCACGCACAAACTGCGCGAAGTCCAGGCCGTGGCCGACGTCATCACGGTCATCCGTCTGGGCAAGGTCGTGGGCGATGCGAAACCCACGGAATCCGCCGAAGAACTCGCGTCGATGATGGTCGGCCGCGCCGTCGACCTGCACGTGACAAAGAACCCGCCACAGATCGGCTCAGCCGGTTTAACGGTGACGAACCTCACCGTTGTGGGCGACCGCAACGACAAGGTCGTCGATGATGTGACCTTCACTGTGCACGGAGGCGAAGTCCTGGCGATTGCCGGTGTGCAGGGTAACGGCCAGACAGAATTGGCGGAAGCCCTGGTCGGCCTGCGCGGGGTATCGTCGGGAACTATTCACCTTGGCGAGCTCGATATCACCGCATCTTCGGTGCGCGAGGTCATCGACGCGGGCGTGGGCTATGTGCCCGAGGACCGCAAGAAGGACGGGCTTGTCAGCCAGTTCAGCATCGCCGAAAACCTGATGCTCAATAAATCGTTTGGTCCTCCTTTTGCGAAAAACGGCGCCATCGATTTCGCCAATCGTGACCGCATCGCCGACGAACTTATCGCCGAATACGATATTCGCACCCCCGGCCGCGACACCCACGCAGGTAACCTCTCGGGAGGCAACCAGCAGAAGGTGGTCGTCGCGCGTGAACTGTCGCGTGACCTGTCGCTGTTCATCGCCTCACAGCCCACACGCGGTGTGGATGTGGGATCGATCGAGTTCATTCACGAACAAATCATTAGCACCCGCGATGCCGGCAAGCCCGTCGTGATTGTGTCGACCGAATTGGATGAAGTCGTTGGACTGGCCGACCGCATCGCGGTCATGTACCGCGGCCGAATTGTCGGAATTGTGGATTCAACTGCGACCCGCGAGACGCTGGGTCAGATGATGGCGGGAGTGGCCGTATGAGTGCCGAAACCGAAAACCGTTTCCAGTCGGCTGTAAAGGAAATCTTTGCCGCCGGCACCACCCGCACCATTTTGTCGGTGTTCCTCGGCTTTGTGGTCGGCGCGTTCTTCATGATTTTCTCGAACGAACACGTACTGACCGCCGCGCAATATTTCACTGCCCGCCCGATGGACACTCTTGCCGCATCGTGGAACGCCGTCCTCGAGGGCTATTCCGCTCTGTTCCGTGGCGCGATTTACAACTACGAACGCGCCGATGACCCCGTAGCGGCGATTCGCCCGTTGACCGAAACGCTGCGTTTCGCTTCACCGCTGATTGCTGCGGGTCTGGGTATCGCACTCGGTTTCCGTGTGGGTCTGTTCAACATCGGTGGTAACGGTCAGCTGTTGTTCGGTGTGCTGTGGGCGACCTGGATTTCAACCCGCGTGGAACTCCCCCTGGGCGTGCACCTCGTGGTCGCCATCCTCATGGCAATTCTCGGTGCAGCCGTGTATGGCGCGATCGTCGGTTTCCTCAAGGCCCGCACTGGTGCCCACGAAGTCATCGTCACCATCATGATGAACTACATCGCGGCAAACCTGATCACGTTCTTCTTCCGTGACCCCAACCTGCTGCGCGAGGTTGACGGTGGGGGAACCCCGAAGTCGGATGCCCCTGCACTGACTGCCCAGCTTCCGAAACTTCTGGGCGACGAGTACAGCCTGCACCTCGGTTTCGTGCTGGCAATGGTTGCCGTTGTTGTGTACTGGTGGCTGATGGAGCGTTCGACGTTGGGCTTCCGGTTCCGCATGGTCGGACACAACCCCAACGCCGCTCGCACTGCGGGCATCAACGTGGAACGCACCTACATCTATGCGATGGCCGCATCGGCAGCATTTGTGGGTATCGCCGCCGCAAACCAGGGCCTCGGTGTGACCTCGGGACTGTCGCCTTCCGCCGATGCCGGTATCGGTTTCGACGCGATCACAGTGGCTCTGTTGGGCAGCTCGACCGCTCCCGGCGTGCTGCTGGCCGGCCTGTTGTTCGGTGCGTTCAAGGCGGGCTCCGCTCCCATGCAGGTGCTGGGTCTTTCTCCCGAAGTGTTGGGTGTAGTTCAGGGATCCATCGTGCTGTTTATCGCGGCACCCCCGCTGATTCGCGCAATTTTCCGTCTGCCCGCCCCACAGAAAACGACGGTACTTAAGGACCTCTTTTCTCGCCGTTCGAAAGGGGACTCGAAGTGAAATCTGAAGTGACCCCCGGAATGTTCTCGAAGGTCGAGCACGCCGTTTCGCGCAAGAACCCCATCGTCATGGCCGCTTTTGCTGCCGTGGTGTTTGTGTTCTTTGGCGTCCTCGGAAATTCGGCCGACGTCACCTGGCAGTTCACCAAGGCGGACGCACTGTGGGCCTTGCCCAACTTTGTGATCTCGTCGAGCCTCGTCGGAATTGTCGTCGGTGTCCTGCTGGCTGCAATCACCGCCGTCTCGTTCGTGCTGGTGTCCCGCCGCGTGCAGCCCCCGCTGTGGTTGTCCCTGATCTTTGGTCTGCTGGCAGTCATTGCGCTGCTGTCGTGGCTGGCTGCGGGCAACACGATTCAGTTCGCGTTCATCATGTCGAACGCCATCGTGCTCGCCGTGCCCATCGCACTGGGCGCCATGGGCGGCATCATGAGTGAACGTGTCGGTGTCGTCAACATCGCCATCGAAGGTCAGCTGCTGACCGGTGCGTTCCTCGCCGCAGTGGTCGGATCACTGACCGACAACCTGTGGTTGGGGTTGCTCGCCGCCATGATCGGTGCCGCACTGATGTCGATGGTGTTGGCCGCATTTTCGATCAAATACCTGGTCGACCAGGTCATCGTTGGTGTTGTCCTCAACGTGCTCGTGATCGGTATCACCAACTTCCTGTACTCGCAGTGGTTGGCGCAGGACGGCCAGAACTCGAACTTCCCCGGAACGTTCGACATCGTCCCGATTCCGGTACTGTCCGAGATTCCTGTGCTGGGTCCCGCGCTGTTTGCAAACCGCGTCACCACGTACCTCGCGTTCCTCATCATCCCCGCACTGTGGTTCTTCCTGTTCAAGACCAAGCTGGGCTTGCGCGCTCGTGCCGTGGGCGAACACCCCCTGGCCGCCGACACTGTGGGTATCAATGTAGCCCGCACCCGTTTCTGGTGGGTTACCCTCGGCGGCATGGTCGCCGGAATCGGTGGCGCTGCACTGACCATCGGTTCCGTGGGAGCGTTTGGCCGTGAAATGTCGGGCGGTCAAGGCTTCATCGCCCTCGCCGTCGTCATTCTTGGTCGTTGGCACCCGTTCTCGGCGGCTGCCGCATCGCTGCTGTTTGGTTTTGCCATCATTCTGCGAATTTGGGCAAACCAGGTCAGCCCCGGTATCCCCACCGACTTCATCACCATGGTTCCCTACCTGGTGACGCTGATCGCCGTCGTTGGTTTCGTGGGTCGCGTGCGCGCTCCCGCAGCCGACGGCATTCCCTACGAAAAGGGGTAACCATGAACGACATCAACTGGGCTCAGTTGCGTGACGCCGCGGTGGCGGCAATGCGCACTGCGTATGCACCGTACTCGAACTTCCCGGTCGGCGCCGCGGCACTGACCGACGATGGCCGCATCGTCAGCGGGTGCAACGTCGAAAACGCTTCCTATGGTTTGGGGCTTTGCGCGGAATGTTCGCTGGTTTCGCAGCTGACGATGACGGGTGGCGGCAAACTTGTGGCATTTACCTGCGTGGACGGCAACGAGAACACGTTGATGCCGTGCGGTCGCTGCCGACAGTTGCTGTTTGAACATTCGGCACCGGGAATGATTCTCGACACCGTGTCGGGCATGAAAACCATCGACGAGGTTATCCCCGACGCATTTGGTCCACGCACATTGGAAGCGTTCCGAGAGCCCGTACCCACCGACCCCGCCGACAACACCCAGTGTGAAGGATGCCAATGAGCAGCACAATCGAACCCTTTGACGCCGTCGATCTGATCCGTGTCAAGCGTGACGGGGGCTCGTTGTCTTCCCCCCAGATTCGCTGGATGATTGACGCGTACACTCGCGGGGTAATCGCCGACGAGCAGATGTCGGCAATGGCGATGGCCATCCTTATTCGTGGAATGGAACGCCGCGAGACCGTCGACATGACCAACGCAATGGTGCGTTCTGGCGAGCGGCTTGATTTCTCGGCGCTGTCAAAGCCCACGTCGGACAAGCACTCCACCGGTGGAGTCGGTGACAAGATCACGCTGCCGCTGGCCCCATTGGTTGCGAGCTTCGGGGTCGCTGTGCCGCAGCTGTCCGGGCGTGGACTGGGTCACACCGGTGGAACCTTGGACAAGCTGGAGAGCATTCCCGGTTGGCGTGCTGCGCTGTCCAACGACGAAATGATGTCTCAATTGGATTCGGTTGGAGCTGTGATTTGTGCGGCAGGTTCGGGGCTTGCCCCCGCCGATCGCAAACTCTATGCACTGCGCGATGCCACCGGCACCGTCGAAGCCATTCCGTTGATTGCATCATCGATCATGAGCAAGAAAATCGCGGAAGGCACCGAGTCCCTGGTTCTCGACGTGAAATTCGGTGGCGGCGCCTTTATGCGGGAATTCGAGAAAGCCAAGGAACTTGCCACTGTTTTGGTTCAGATCGGTCTCGATGCCGGAGTCAAAACCCGTGCCGTGTTGACAAACATGAATGTGCCCCTGGGGCTCGCGATTGGTAACGCCAACGAGGTGCGCGAATCGGTCGAGGTTTTGGCTGGCGCCGGTCCCGCCGATGTGGTGGACCTGACGGTCGAACTGGCCAGGCACATGCTCGAACTTGCCGGCATCACCGATGTCGATGTCCGAGAAAACCTGCGCAACGGCAAGGCCATGGATTCGTGGCGTGCCATGATCTCGGCACAGGGCGGAGACCCCGACGCGGCGCTGCCCGTGGCCACGGAAACACACACGGTTTTCGCAGACCGCGACGGAATCCTTGCGACACAAGAGGCGTTGCCGTTCGGTATTGCCGCCTGGCGTTTGGGCGCTGGCCGTGCCCGCAAGGAGGACGCGGTGATTCACGCCGCGGGTATCGATTTGCACGCCAAGCCGGGCGACGCCGTTTCGGCAGGTGATCCGTTGTTCACGCTGTCGGCCAATGACTCTGCACGTTTTGAGCGCGCACTGGAGGCGCTCGAGGGCGCCTGGAGTATCGGCGATTCCGCACACGATTATGGTTCGCTCATTGCCGAGGTTGTCACCGGATGAGTCGTCTGACGTTGCCCCAGACCACACCGGGTGTGGAGTCCGCGCATATTTTGCCCGGCACAGACATCGTCATTGAGCGGCTTCCCAAGGTGTCGTTGCATGACCACCTCGATGGGGGAGTTCGTCCCGCAACAATCGTGGAAATAGCCACACGCGATGGAATCGCGATACCGGCCAGTGCCGCCGAGGCGCTCGGCGAATGGTTCCGGGTTTCGGCCGATTCAGGTTCCCTGGTTACGTATCTCGAGACCTTTGCCGTCACCCTGTCGGTGATGCAGTCCGCCGACAACTTGCAGCGTGTTGCGCGCGAGTTCGTGCTCGATCTGGCAGCCGATGGCGTCATTTATGGCGAGATTCGGTGGGCGCCCGAACTGCACTGCGAACAGGGTCTGACCCTCGACGAGGCAGTCCGCGCAGTGCAGTCGGGTATTGATTCGGGTATTGCCGAAGTTGCGGCCTCGGGTCGCCGAATTCGCATCGGTCAGCTGCTCTGTGCAATGCGACAGAACGACCGTGGGCTCGAAATCGCCCAGTTGGCTGTCGCCCACCGCGACCGTGGAGTTGTGGGCTTCGACATTGCAGGACCCGAGGCTGGGTTCCCCGCCTCGGCGTTGTCGGCGGCTTTTGCCTATCTGGACCACAACTGGATGCCCCGAACCGTTCATGCGGGCGAGGCCGACGGCATCGACAGCATCCGGAGCGCCTTGATTGATGGGCGCGCCCTGCGTTTGGGACACGGCGTGCGCATCATGGAGGCCATTCACCACGCCGACGAACGAGACCCGCAGTCGGTCCGGCTTGACCCCATCGCGGAGTGGGTGTTGGACCGCAAGATTGCTCTCGAGACGAGCCCCTCGTCAAATTTGCAGACCGGTGCGTTTGCAGCCCAGGGTTCGGCGATGAACGACCACCCCTTTGACGTGCTGTATCGACTCGGTTTCACCGTCACGGTCAACACCGACAACCGTCTGATGAGCGGCACCACGTTGTCCCGCGAAATCGCGGTCCTAGCCGAGGTGTTCGACTACACGCTGGACGATGTGCTGGAATTCCAGCTCAATGCGGCACAAAGCGCATTCCTGCCCGAAGCCGACAGGGAAGCTCTCATCGCCCACATTCTCGACGAATTTGACCGCGCCTAGTCCACATCCAAGATTCGTCCAAGAATTGGTCGACCAGGTAACCGCTTGGTGGCTCGGACGTACACTGGAAGTGCAGGGGGTGCGATGTTCCGCGCGGTAACGACAGTAACGATGGCGACAGTCATCGTGGCGTCCTGTGTCAGCCCTGCGGCGGCCCTGCCATTCCCGGGTGAGCCGACAGCGGATGTCGCAGCTGCGTCGAATCTCACACTTGGTGAGTACGCCGAGACAGTTCACGGCAGTGATGACTGGATTCCCGACACCGGTGTTTCCGAGGCGGCATGGGAATCGGCGTTGGACGACGAGACCGTGCGGGTGGGAGTCAGTGGTCGAGTCTTTATCGCCGATGCACCCGTGAGTTCAGCCGAACCCCAGGCCACAGCGCCTCTCGCGGCAGCGGCAAATTACAGTGTCAGTTCGGCACTTCCCGCCGACGTTTTTGCCCTGAGTTCCAACCCGGGCGCCGACACCACGATCTATCTGGATTTCACCGGTCACACCGATCCCGGTTCGGGATGGAGTGATGACTACGAGGCGTGGGCCGGCGAACAGCAGGTCAATCCAGGGCCGTATGACCCCACGTTCGTGCCGTTCAGTTTCGACGGCGACACCGGAAATTTTTCGCTCTCCGAGCGCACGGCGATCTATGACGCGTGGCGCAATGTTGTTGAAGACTATGCGCCCTTTACCGTCAATGTGACTACCGCAGAACCCACGGACGACGCCTTGCACCGGTATTCCTCGGGCGATGACACCTACGGTGTGCGCCTGGTGGTGACGAACATGAACAACTCGGTCTATGACATGTGCGGAAACTGTGGTGGTGTCGCATACCTGGGGCCGTTCGACAATATTGCGCAACCTGTCACGCCGGGATCGCAGACAGAAGAGAACCGATACGGTGTTGGTTTCGCCTTTGTCAACGCCAGCGCCAGCTTCAAAATTATTTCCGACATTGCCGGCCACGAGGTCGGCCACACCCTGGGTTTGTCGCATGATGGCAAGCGAACTCCCAGCCTGGTCGAGTATTACATGGGTGCAGGGACCTGGGCTCCCATCATGGGTGCGGGGTACAACCGCGCAACGACCCAATGGTCCAAGGGGGATTACGCCTACGCAACCAACACCGAGGATGACATCTTTGTGATGCGAGGTCACGGACTGGACCTGTGGGCTGATGCTGTGGGAGACACAACGGCTACGGCGACAGAATTGGTGGTCGATATCGACCAGCCGTCCTTAATTTCGACGCGGGCCGACGTTGATGTCTATACGTTCATAGCCGACTCGCCGACGCTGACGATTGCGGTCGCTGGCGAGGCGCCTAACCCCAACCTCGACATTCGCATGGTGTTGCGCGACACGAATTCGACAACTCTGACCGCACAAAACCCTGCTGCCGTTGCCATGAGCTCGACCGAGGTCACAGGTCTTGGCACCGAAGCGACCTATGGGTTGGTCGTGGGTGAACGATATTACCTGCAGGTCTCGGGTGAAGGCATTTCCGGTGATTCGGGGTACAGCGACTACGGTTCCCTCGGCGAATACACGATCACAACAACGTCGTCGGCGACAGATTATTTCCCCGGAAACAACATCGTGTCTGCACCCAGCAATTCGGGCCGAATCGCCGTGGGCAGCACGTTGTTCCTGGGGATGTCCGGTTGGGGCGACAGCACGAATTTCGTGTACA
>JACCEA010558349.1_pt1 | contig 27233 bp, 23 predicted proteins | sample 7449851 | NCBI WGS metagenome assembly JACCEA01 (sample SAMN15323453, study PRJNA562643) | freshwater metagenome | isolation source: river surface water | place: USA:Blue River Watershed | collected 2017-08-18
AATTTCTATTATATAATATAAAAATGAGTTCTCCGTTTATACCTCACACGGTAAATAGTATTTCTTATCCTCCTGCAAGTCCATATCCTCCTATTATTCTTCCTTTTGTTATTACAAGCTCTTATGACATTAGCACAGGTGTTAAAAACGTTGTATTAGACATTGAAGCTTTTGATACAGGTGCTCCTCTTGGTATATATCAAGGTAGTAATGCTTATGATGGTAATAGTATTAGGTCTGGTATGTGGATTACAAGCTCAATTTACGGTAATGGTTGGCTTATTAAATCCATAAACAGTCAAAGCAGCACAACAGTAGACTGTGATGTCGAAGATGTTGATCTTTTTAATGAAAGTTTATCCCCAACTACACCTTCTTTAGGTGTTAATGAACCTGGTTTTGTATTTGAACTTTCAGAAGACGGTATGCCAGCTATAACTAATTCAGATGTTAGAAATCTCTTAAACATTAACAATTGGCAACAATTTATAGGTGACCTTAACGCAAGATTTCAATCAAGAAATTTATATACAACTTATTTTCACGCTTATCAACCATCTCACACATTACAAGTTGGTAATTTCGTATATATTGACCCTATAGATAGTAATTATAAATTAGCAACAAATGATACTGAATTTAACCATTATATTATAGGTAATGTTACATCTATTGGATATCCTACAAGTGATTGGTTTACTTATAGACCTCGTGGTAAGTATCTTACACCTGATAGAATTAACTTCCCATATGCTTCTCCTTTAACAGGTTCTGTTGGTAGTTTATATTATATTCAACCTAACGGGTCAATTTCAACTAATAAACCATTTTCAACATCTTCCCCTGTTTATGTTCAAGTTTCTACTGGTTCTACCGGTGGAGCTGGTATTCTTATAGAAACATCTTCATTTACTTCTTCTACCGGTAGTTCAGGACTACAAGGACCTGTCGGAGATCCTGGACCTATCGGTTTTCAAGGAACTCAAGGTTTTCAAGGTTTATTTGGTCCTACTGGGTATATTGGAGTTCAAGGTCTTCAAGGAGATATAGGTTATCAAGGTTTAAAAGGTGATGTTGGACAAGGTTTTGTTATTTTTGCTACTAGTCCTTCTTATACCGGATTAAATAATGTTATTGCAACTGGAGGTAATATAGGTGAATTTGTATTAATAACAGGTGGTGATTTATTTGTTTATTCAGGAACAGGAGCTGGTTCTACTGGTCCCGGAAACTCTTATGAATATGCTGGAGATATAACAAATGAAAGTGCTCTTTACGGAATACAAGGTAATCAAGGTTTTCAAGGTTTAGCTGGAGTTCAAGGATTAGCCGGACTTCAAGGTAGTATGGGTCATACTGGAGCTTTTGGTGCGACTGTATTTACTTGGGACTTAATAGACTTTAACTTAACTAACAGTAATTCTATTATATCTACAGCTTCTTCTGCTTCTGCATTCTCTTATGAATATTATATTATCCCTTGTATTGTTCAATTTCAAGCCGGACAAACAAATAAGTTTTTAGCCGGCGGTTTTACTGATGTTTTTGAAAATTTAGATGGATTATTAGGTCTTGACTATGGTTTTTATCTCTTAAATAACGGTCAGATTAGAATTTATGAAAGTGGAGTAGACCAAGGTATTTTTGGAACATACACCTCAACTACATTTTTTATGGTGATTTATGACGGAACTTATATCAAATATTATATTGATGGAATATTAGTTAGAACTATTACAAGAGGTAGTTCAACTCCTCTTTATTTATACTTATATTCATACACTTCTAATACAGCAATTAATAATGTTCATTTCTTTCCTATGGGTGCACAAGGATTACAAGGTGGTATTGGACCTCAAGGTCTTCAAGGTCTAGCTGGTAGTCAAGGTCTTCAAGGTTTGATAGGAACTCAAGGTCTTCAAGGTTTAATTGGTAGTCAGGGTTATCAAGGCTTTCAGGGTTACCAAGGTTTTCAGGGTTTAAGAGGTAAAAATGCCGGGGTAATTTTATATTTAAATTATCCATATCAAGATTATGTATCTCCAAACTATTTATTAAGGTCTTGTCCAACAGGTGGTAATAGTATTTATGAAACATTAAGTTTTTCTGCATTTAATCAAGTTGAAATATCAAGTTATGAGACTGCTTATACTTATGATGATTTTTCTCCTGTATTAACACAAGGATATTGGGAGGCTGAATTTTACTTAAGTGCACCTACAGGAACGTTTGAGGCATTCGTTCAAATATATTTATCATCAAGTGGAAGTGTAAGTTTATTAAGTAGCAGTTTAGCTTACACTATTTTACCTACTACATCACCTTTACCTTATTACTTTGATATATTAATGCCTTCAACTCCAATATATCCAACTGATTCTTTTATAGCTGAACTTAATATCATAAATAAAAATTCTTATGCTTCTTCTGTTAATTTTTATCATCTTGGAACAACCTACTCAAATATATATACAAATCTTATGTTTAAATGCAAAGAAGGTCCTCAAGGTCCTGCTGGTCCTGCCGGAACTGCTTCTATGACAGGTGCTATGGGTCCTCAAGGTCTTCAAGGTGGTATTGGTATTCAAGGTCCTGCTGGAACTGCTTCTATGACAGGTGCTATTGGTCCTCAAGGTCTTCAAGGTTTAATTGGTTTACAAGGATTACAAGGATTAGATGGTCTTCAAGGATTACAAGGTATACAAGGAGATATAGGTTTTCAAGGTATACAAGGGCCAGGTCTATCTTATGTATCCATAAATACAGGAACTTATTACCTTTCTTCTAATACTTCTTATATCTGGAATGTCCCTCCTATATACAACGTTATTAATAATGGAACTGCTGTATTATATCTTCCTACTGGACCTCAAGATGCTGATGTTATTACTGTTATAGATGGCCTTCAAACTTGGGGTAATTATATGTATACTGGTGGCATAAGTATTGCATCTTCTTCTATTCCTATTATTGGTAAAATTTCTAATCCAGATAATCCTTACCTTATAAGTGTAAGAAGTGCAAGACAAGGTTCAATTACATTCATATATAATTCAACAAATAATACATGGCAAACATATACAAACCAAAATTCTCTTAATCCTTTCAACTTTAATCCTGTAGCTGATAAATGGTCTGGTTGGTGGTCTGTTACTAATCGTTCTAATAATATATCACCTGAAACTCTGTTCGATACTACATTTCTCCCACAATTTAATGATTTCAGTGCAACATCCCTCGCATACGTAAATATTGATACTTCAACTTACCCTATTCAAATTGTTTGGTTATTTGGTTCTCCTAAAAATCCTACAACTTTCAACTCTATGACAACCTTTGTTCATGAATTTTTAAACGAAGACTATACCACAATTTATAACATTGGTTCAACTCACGGTAATTACTTTTTGACAACAACTACTATGAACTATGGTCTCCCTTATTTTGTTAAAAATAGTCCGGGTGTATTCAAACTCCAAACTGATAATAATTATTCTATATTTAGCTCTCCTGGAAGCACTGGAAATGAAGGTTTATCATTTTACCCTTGTGAGAATATTCTCCTATATAAATGCTCAACGCCTCCTCCTTTATCTCAATCTCCTGACGGAAAAGTTTTTAGCTATGATCCTACTAACTTATCATTTTCCCCAGGAGATGACCCTGTATCTTTAGCTACTACAATGTTTGAAAATTTATTCCTTCATTCATCTCCAAATGTAAATGATGAAACATCAACCACATCTCCTAATATAACAATTGATTATAACCCATATACAGAAACTTATAATGGAGGGTTTATGACAGCTAAGGAAATATTTAACCAATTCTTAAACGGTATTACCTTTCAAACTCCTGTTTATGCTGTAAGAAAAAGTTATTCTGGCTCTTCAAGTGATTATTTTCAAGGTTCAACTCAACTTACAGATATATTTACCAATGATTGTTCTTATGCTTATCCTGGAAGTAATGTTGTTTTGTCAGGTTTCCAAAATTCTTGGAGTTCATTAAATGGGGTATATACTAACGGTGTTTCTGCGGTAGGTGATAGTTTCTTAAGAAAATCAATAAATCCTTCAATGTGTGATTCAACTGGTTCTCAACCTTATAATACAAATATGTTTTCTCTCATAAAAGACACCTCATCATATGATGCAATACAAACAGGTGCTTATAAAAACTTTGCAACCAACTTTGGCTCTCCTACTGTATCAGTAACTCACCGTTTTTACTCAAGAATGCCTTATAATGAATTTGTCGCTGCTTGGCTTGCTTTTATGCAATATGTTCAAGGTCCTGAAACATATTCTTTTGCCTCAAATATATCAATTCAACAATCATCTTTCAACAAAGGTCTTGTTGAAACAAAATGGAACCGCCTCCAAAACTCTTATATTCTCCCTTTTTCAAGCAGAGGATTTTGCGATGCAGGTTTTATATCTAGAACTTATGGTGAAATTAGTTATTTTATTTATACAGGCACAAATATACCTTTATTTTCTTTTAACAGTTATCCAAATGACCCTTATCAAGTGCAATATTCTGCATACAATCAATTCTATTCTTCTTTTAACCGTATTAATTTACTCGAAAAAGATGATTATGATAATGATGACATATTACGCATTAATAAACAAACTTATATTCAAAACAACTACATGACAGGATGTAAAGCTCTCTATATTGGTTGGATTGGAACAGGTTCAACAGGTGCTACTGGTTCAATTGAAAATAACCCTAATTATGCACTTTCTGGTTTTGCTTACCCTTTAAAAAATCAACAATATAATAATACCTTTGGTGGAAGTGAATTTACAAGTGCTCTTTTTGACTTATCTTTTACACCTGATTATGAATATTGGTGTATACAAGGTCAAGCAAAAGACTTTACCCCTCAAGGACTTGATGATAGAAAATACGGGTTAATAGTAGGTCAAATTAATCCGGAATTTTCTTCGGGTGCAAATATAGGGTATATTCGTCTTCCTAATAATAGATGCTTAATAGACCATTATAATTTACAAGAACAAAGTATATATGCCCCTAAGACCCTTAATACTGGAAGTAGTAAATACTCGAGAGAAGCTAACAGTAAAGTTTTATCTGTAATAACTCAATATATAAACTCTCTTAATTGTGATAGCGTAATCATTGACTGTAGATATAATAATGGAGGTGGTATTGACGGTAAATCTTTTGCTGAATTTTTTGGGGATGATAGAAATGGTCTTAATTATTACGATGGTTATGGAGGAAATGGATTTAATAATCTCTTCCAACTATCAACCGGTCCTTATATAACTCCAGCATCAAATGAACTATCTTCGTCATTACTATATGTTAGGGAAAATGAGGTAAATTACCCTAATAGTGTGTTTAAAGGTTCTACTGGAGCGCAAAAGAAGGTTATAATAATTTCCGGTATGGGAACATCCGGTTATGGAAGTGTTTTATACCATTATTTTATAGGTAATAATTTTGACAAAAATATAGGTTCAGATACTATTGTAAAGTTTATAGGTCAAATGGATGGTCGTTTTACCGGTCTCCAACCTTCATCAAGATGTATAGATTCACCTCCTGTTATAACCTCTTCAAAAGTAAGCATATGGCCTTACTTGGGATATCAAACTGAGGGTAATTCTATGGGATGTTATATACAACACGTTCCACCAACATCAACCGGTCCATATTTTAGTTTGTATGGTGAACATCCAGAATATTTAGGCCCTGATGTTATTGTTCCTATGAGCTTACAAGAAACAGTATATCCTGATGTAGGAGCTTATACAGGCGCTTTTAGTGAAGCTCAAGTTAAGTATCCAAACAGATATTTATCATCAGTTTCTTTTACGCCTACACTTAATGACTATACAACCTGGAGAGATACTTTAATAGAAACAGCTATACAAGAAGCTGTATAATTCAGTTTTAATTATATTATATATATTAAAACTGTTTCTTTTTTCTTTTTATTATTTTAAAATGTCTTACTTTGTGAATATTGACAGTAGATTTAGAGATACATCTTATTATCCAACTCCTTCTGATTTTGCTGTTTCTTTTAGGCAATTTCAAGGTTCAGGCCCCTATGTTAACGGAAGTCCATTTGATTCGGAAGCATTTTTCCAACAAGTTAGTATAGACCCTGATTTTAACCAATCGGATATTACCTTCAAAAATACCTTAATTACACAATATTTTGAAAATGATTCAAATGTATATTATGCGGGTATTATGAACTCACCTGTTTTTTCCATTTCTTATAAAAATAATGTTCTATATAGTTTAACTGGAACCTCTCAAAACGCATTTTTATTAAAACTTTCTGTGGTTAATAATGCTACATTACCATATTCATTTGATTGGTTTTTATATACAGAATCTAAAGATGTTAGAAACGTTATGAATAAAGCTTCTTTTTCTTTCACTCAAAATAACCAATTATATTATGCCTTTGATTTTTCAGCAACTAAATTTGACCTTAAACTTACAACAAATTTTTCAAATATAAACAATTACTTTACAGGAACAAATTACATTTTAAATAGTATAGAAAGTCCTTCTATTAATTTAACTTCAAATGTAGCTCTGTTTTTAATTGAAAATGATGGAACATTGGGTTTTGTTGATGATACTTTATGGGGTTATCACATGTTTACTTCTAATTTTAATATTGGAGGTATAACCGAAGAGGATCCTTTTTATATGCTTGTAGATAACTCTGATAATCTTTATATGAGTTCCAATATAAACCCATTCTCTACAAGATTATATAATACTAACTCAAGTGGAACTATAGACAATAATATTTATGTATCAATTGGGGAAAATTTCAATCAATCATTAGATTTTCAACCTTATGGTGCAACCATATTTACAGCTACAGGTGGAATCAAATATTTAGCTCAAGCTGCTAATAATGTTGGTACTTTCAGGTATAATATAACCGAAGAAAGTGTGGCTTTTGGTTTTACTAAATTAAACTATGGTTCAGCTCAAACTGGACCTGTTATACAAAAAATAGTTTACCCTTGCGGAGGAACTGGTAGTCAAGTATATTACGTTAACGGTAAATTTATCCATAACAATGATAAAACTTATTATGTTGCGGGTTTATGGTCTGGTGCTTATACAGGACCTCAAAACTTGGCAGTATTTAGTCTTGATTTTTATACACAAAATGTATCTGTTTTAGGACAAATTGGAACAACATCAGCTGTAAGTATAGCTGCTGACTTTCAGACAGGTGCAAGTAATATGACAGTATTTGCAAGGAATAATCAAAATAGAATGACTGTATATAACTTTAATCTTTCTACAAATATATTCTCACAATTAGCAACAACTACTTTCTCTTCATCTTACCCTATAGGAGGGCAGAAACTTAATTATTATAAATCTGGCAATAATTTCTATATATTTGCCCCTGATTATATCCAAGTAAATACAAAGGGTATAACAAACTTTGGAAACATAGTCTTGAATACAGAAACAACTGTACATGTTTTTAACTATAATTCAGCCACAGGAACTGTATCTAAAATTAATTCGTTTAATTGCTATAGTTTAGATGATAGTAATATTGACTATAGATCTCCCTCTGAAATTTATATGATAACAAACTCTAATTCATCCCCTGTATATCAAATTTTCAATATAAGTAATCCTTTAAATATAACCCTTGTTTCAACCAATAATGCGGGTCCTTCTATTAAAAAACTTATTCCTTATAGTGCAAACATAGATGGAACCCAAAAATATTTTTTTATACAGAATTCCAATACTCAAGATTTTATTATGTACGATTCAAGTAATATTAATAATATTCAACAGCTTGGATATTCTGTTAAAGATGCAGGATGGGCTCAAGCTTTTGATTTAGAAGAAGGAGTATCATATGGTATGCCTAATAATGAAACTATTATACCTTCTGATAAATGGTTAACTAAAACTCCTTTAACATTCCTCAATCCAAACTTTAAAAGTATTCATTATTCTAAAAATTTACAAACAACTATAACCGTTCCATCCGGCTCAAATATTGTCAGGCCTTTATTGTATAATGACGAGTCTTACGCCTTAACTTGTAGTAATAGCAACATTTCTATATATAACATCTCAAATTTAAACTCAACTTTCAATGTAAGCAACTTTAATTATTCTTTAGATGGAAATCCTGTTGATTGTAATCTCATTGAATACAACTCTAATTTATATTGTATTATATCAACTTCAACATCATTATATTCTTTCACAATATCCCCAGATACTAACTCTACAACTTATACTATACAAAATACTGACACATTAGCTTATACAGGACCTGCTATTCTTATTAATACTTTTAAATCTTCATATGATACGGATCAACAATTTGGTATTTTCTACACAATAACAACCTTTGAAGAAAGCAATATTTCAAGATATATTTTCAACACTGCAACAAACTCATTTTCTTATGACGTATCATTAGAACTTATTCCTGGTTATAAAAACGGATCAAGTGTTATGTGGGATGTTTTTGCTGGAAAATTAATTTTGGTAAAAAATTCTCAATTCTTAGATGGTTCTGCTTCAGGTAATTATTTCATACTTGCAGATATACCTGGAATTCTTCTTACAATAGCTTTTGTTGGAGCTTATGAAACCGTTATTTATCCAGATTCAAGTATAGTTGTATTTAATAAAATAACCCAAAAATATCAACATATTTTAGCAGGTCCAAGAGCCCATTCTATGGAAGCATCTTTTGCAAGTAAGAATATAGACTATAGATATAGTTCAAGTGTTTCAATTTCTGATTTTACAAATCACTCTCACGTTACTGCATTTAGTACAGAACAACAATTTGTATTAATTCAAGCACAAACTCCCGCATCAGGAACAAATATAGGACACGTCTTATCTGTATATGACTTAACTGATCCTCAAACTCCTATAGTTATAAGCGTTGATAGTCTATTAACAACATCAAGAACTAACGCTCCTGTTTACCTTAGATTTTTAGAAAGTACTTTTTATAAAAATAAGGCTACACTCCTCTGCTTAAATGACGATAATACTCTATACTTATACGATATAACAAACCCTTATAACTCATCTTTTAATCAAAATACTTTGATTGATACTTCATCTTATAATATCCCGGAACTTGGTTCGGGAATATCTCTGAAGTTAAATCAAGATGGAAATGGTATATCTTGGATTAATGGATATGGAAGTTACTTTACAAGCACTGGATATGGACAACAAACTTCAATATCAGGTATGGTTATTGATTCATCAAATAACAATATATATGTATCGGGAAACTGGAAAAATAGATTTGAAGTTTATGAGCTTCCAACTAGTTCTCCTGTAAACAGAATAACTTATTCAACCTATGACAACTTAAATAAGGGTTATTTTTCCAAATGTAATGCGTTTAATGGTGAAATGGGATGGGTTTTACCAATAACTACTCCTTTCAAAGGTGCTATTAATGATATTAACGTATTAAGCAACGGAAATATCGTTGTAAGTGGAAATACTGAAAGCCCTAATCTGTTTATTTATCAAAAACAAAATAGAGGAACCCTTACTACACCTACAACTATTCAATCATCAAATGTTATACCTATAAGTCAGGTGTCATCTGGTATTCTAGCATTTAATTCTGACGGATCTTTTCAATGGAAATCAATCTTATATTCAACTGAAAATAACAGATATGTATCATCAAGTATCTTAAGAAATGATCCTTCAACAATAATTCTTTCAGGTTTCTCAAACGCAAACGAAATAAAAGGAGTTGATTCTTCAAACTCATCTACTCAATCTATGTTTACAAATGTAAATCCTACTACTCAAAAGTCCCAATTTATATATTATTATAACCTGTCAGGAAGATATCTTAAATCGCAACAAATTGAATATCCAGAGAACTCAACTATTGTTTGTAAACAATTAAACCTGTATTCAGGGTCAAATTCTATAATTTTAACACCTTATGTTTCTAATACTATTAATACCGGTAATATTAAGTTTATAAATAAAGACGGAACTCTTCAGACATCTGTTTTACAGCCTATAAATAACAATATTTCTTATGTTTCAGATTACTTGTATAATAGTTCTTATCTTGATACTTTAAACGGAACAACTTATAGTACAGTCCAACTTCAGAGTCCATTATTATATTCTTTTACAGGAAGTTACTTTAAAAATTTCAATATGTTTATAACCGGTCAACCTAATGATACTTATTTAAACAAAAATTTCTCAATAAGAGATAATTATACAACAATTCCTCTTACAGGAACCAATAAATACTATTTTATATTAAATACCCTTATATCAACTGATAAAATTATAAGAAACCCTATATCTATAAATGGAAACTCTACCGATTATTATACATCAAATTTAAGCATAAATCAACTCTACGGAATGGTAAGATATAATGTAGAAGATATGCCTTCAGTAGATAACACAATTACCATTCAAGAAATATACTCTAATAACACTATAAATACATCATCAACTTACTATGTTTCATTCCCATATACTGGTTCTTCTGGTGCAATTGAAAATAAAATTATAGAAGTATTAGATATTACAACTGATCCTATAACCGGAGATTATACTTTTACTTTTAACGATATAAATGACCTCAGAATTTCATCTCCAAGTGGAAGTTTCTACGGACCTTATCTCCAATTAAATGTGGCTAATCCTAATGTATATTATACACTCCAGTTTTTCCCAGCAAGTATTATTAATCCTGTGTATTATACGGTATCTTGTAATTATCTTATTATACCAAATAGAGCTTTAAGACAACCATCTGATCTTGGTATAAGATCATTAACAGACATGCCTTATATATATGTTGCTGTTTATAATGTTAATGATGAGAATAGATTTGATAGTGAAATTGTCAATATTGTTTACGATAATAATCCTAATAGAGAACAAATGGCAATCTTCCAAATACCTACAGTAAACGCAGCTTCAACTGCAAATTGGATAACCTTAACTTCATCTACAAGAGCTAAAATTAAATTCCTTCCTACTTTTAATAATATCAGGCTTTCTCTATATGATATATATGGTAATGTAATCATCTTTGACAACACTCCAAAATCATTTGAAACCTTTCAAACAGTCCCAGATAATCTTATGAATGTCTCAATTAATTTAACCTTTACTAAAATCTAATTTTTCTTTTTTAATTTTAAATATTAAAAAAGAATATAAAAATGGCCTTAAACACTCATACTTATGACCCTTATTTTAAAGAGGTTTTTCAGACACAAATTTTACCTAATTTACCACCTCTTTCTCGTAATGAATCTGATAATGAATGGATGGAGATATTTGAAGAAGTAAGAAGATACCCTCACGACATACAGAATATGTGTCTTCACGTATATAGATTACATAGTGCTGATATGAACATTGGTGGATACAATTGTAACTTACTTGGTTCTCAGGTTTGGCGACTAATCAAAAACAACGAAGATGCAAAGATACTTTTTATGGAACAATTTAGAGATATGATTACTGGATACTGCGAACAAGGTCAAACAAACCGTTATTTACAGGTTTATAAAGCATTTATTCCTTTTCATCAACCATCTTAAGTAGATCCGGTGATATTTCTTTCTTTAAAAATTTCTCAGAAGACTGTGACATAAGTCTTTTTATTCCCTTTTCATCTTTAATTATTTCTCTTCTCTTTAAGGCATCTTCTATATTAACAGTATTCGGCTCTCCATAGACATTAGTTGTTAGTTTATCTTCATATTCTTTTGTCTTTTCTTTTAACGGCTCACTTGAAGTGCACATTCCCACCATAGATTTTGGGTCGTGGTATATGATACCCTTATCTTTATCTATACATTTTAGCTTCATTCTATCCCTATCAGATAGCATAACGCATACTTCACCTTCTTCGTTTGAAAAGAAGTTCAAAAAGACATCTTTCACAATACCATAATTTGTGTATACCTTGTAGCTATATTTATTGTCAACTATCTCGTTGAACCTTTCCTGTGATAAGTCAAGGGGTTTTAGACCGTAAAGCAACATATTGTTTTGAACATACTTGTTTTTAATTATATTGTTAATTACAGTCTTATTAACAACGATAGACGGTTTCTTCTTTAATTCAGCTATTTCTAAGGCTAATTTTTCTATTTTTTTATTTTGACTTTCTAAACTGTCTTCTATAGTTGAGCTTATACTTTCTTCTTTTACATCAGGTATAGGTTGTTCTTCGGTAACAGGTTCTTCTTCGGTAATATGTTGTTCAGGTTGTTTTACCCTTATTTTTTCTTCTCTTATTTTACAAGCATTAATATGCTTTAAAAAAATACTTTTCATAGTATACTCTTTATAACATCCTTCACAAGTATAAATTTCTTTTGTCTTAACTCCTTTCTTACAAGTAGGTTTATGCCTGATTAGATCACAGTTTTTAGTAAAAGCGTAACCACAGTCTTCACAAGGGAACTTCATTTATATATAATAAAATATTATTTTTAAATTTATAATAAAAAATTCAAGTTATTTAAAGGAATAATTTTTTATTATATCGTTTTTATTCTTAATTTTAGACTAAAAATATCCTTTCTTATAAGAATGTTGACCTTATAAGAGACCTTTTTGTGTTATTTTTCAGGGTAAGTTTATATGAGAAAATACTCTTTTAATGTGTTGAATGATGATGTGTGTTTGTGATAACTTCTTAGCCGGAAGAAAAAAAAATTCTGGGAAAAGTTTTGCAAGGCCATTTTCGTCGTTGGACATTTTGTGGTTTTTCTTACAGGTTAGATTTAGCTTATATTTATCATTTTTGATAAACAGGGTAGTTTTAACCCAGCGCAGTAGTTTTACACCTTAAAAATAGAAGGTTAAAACTACCCGACGCAAGAGATTTTACAAAATGGCCAGGTGAGAGATTTTGTGCCTTTTTTATTTTTTGGCCAAAAAGTTTTTGCCGATGACAACATCGATGATGCCTCAACTGACGTATTTCAGGGATAAAAGCATACTGAAAAAATGGCAAAACGAGACGCTTTTCATCCTTTTGTCGGGTTAGCTGTCTCTATTTTTCAATATACGTTTACCTTTATAATTTATTTTTTAATTATATGACTTAAAGATATACTGAAAATTGTATAAGAATGAACTTCCAGAAGATTTCCCCCGAAGATATGGTTAATAAGTATAAGGAAGAGAATGGCATTTTGAAAAACGAGAATGAAAGGTTAAAACAAACGTTAGAAGATATAATCAATGAAACTGAAAAATTATTAAGGGAAAATCAAGCTCTAAATAGTAATTTTAATTTAAACCTCGATAGACCCCGATACTATCTTACTTATATAACATCAACTCTAGGTTCATTTCAATTTGAAAAAATTAAAAATTTTAATTGATTTTTTATTTTGTTTTCAATTTTTCAAGTATTATATAAAGATGGAAAGCTTTATTAGTTTTATCGAGTTATTAGAAGCGTGTAGAGTTAACGATTTACAAACTGTTAAATCTATGGTTGAAAAAGACCAGACTTTACTTTTAAAAAATGATAGCAAACGTGATACTGTTTATCATGCAAGTGCGTCTAACGGAAACCTTGAAATATTAAAATACATTTTAACCATAAACAAAGACTATAAAAACTACGTCAACTTTTTGAACAATGAACAAAAATCACCTTTACATTTAGCTATAGAAGGCTCGTGGACTAAATGTGTTAAACTTCTTATTGAAATGGGGGCAGAAATAAATAGAGGAAGATATTGCCTTTCTACTATCTCAGATTTTGAACCTTATATCACAAATATTTATATGAGAAAATTACTCGAGAATAACCTCACAAAACCAATATTTCCATTACCAGAATTATCATTTGATTTTATCCCATTAAAAAGATCAACATGTACTGATAATTTTACAGTTGAATTAAGCTCTTTTTTACCAGACCCAAGGTCTGGATTACCAGCATCAGCATTACCAGCATCTAGTATCTTTCAAAAACCGGCTGAACAAAAGAGTGAAACATTAAAAGATAGAATTAATAAATCATCTTTACCAGAAGATTACAAGAAGATAGCTTTAGAGAAGGAACTTTCAATCTCTAATAACTTGGCTTCATCTGCATCTAAGGAAAAGGAATGGGTTGAAACCCTCTTAAAAATACCTTTTGGTAAGTATTGCAACTTAAAAGTGTCTAAAAAAGAAAACTCTGTTCAAGAAATAAGAGATTTTTTTAGTGATGCAGTAAAAGATATGGAATCCGTGGCATATGGTATGGACAACGTAAAAGAAGAAATTCTTGACTGCATTTCACAAATGATATCCACTAATAGTGACTGTATGCCTAGAGTTCTTTGCATTCAAGGAGATAAAGGAGTGGGCAAAACATCATTCATCCGTAACGGTATCTCAAAAATTCTCAATAGACCATTCAAACAAATCAATATGGGAGGAATGACCGATTCTAGCTTTTTACTTGGCCACGAACAAACATACATTGGTTCAAGGGCAGGTATGATTGTAAATTCATTGATAGAAACAAAGGTGATGAACCCTATTATTTTTATGGATGAGGTTGATAAGATTTCAACTTCTGAAAAGGGTATAGATGTGCAAAGTGTTTTAATACACTTGACAGACCCTGTTCAAAATAGTGATTTTCAAGATAAGTATTTCCCAGGTATAAATATAGATTTATCTAAAGTTCTCTTTGTTTTCAGCTGCAACGATGACACAAAATTATCTCCTATTCTTAAGGATAGACTTAACATTATCAGAGTGAAAAACCCATCATTAAACGACAAGGTAATTATAGGGAAGAAATACTTATTAAAAGAATTGTGCCCTAATGTAGGTATAAATATTGATAAAATTTTATTAGAAGATGATACGGTAAAATTCATAATAACAAAATACTGTAAAGATGATGTAGGATTAAGAGGATTGAAAAAGTGTATTGAGAGTATCTTATTAAAGATAAATAGTGCCTTGTATAATCCTATGATAAAATATAAGACGTTGAAAAATATAAGCTTGGAAGAACCTTTTGAGATAACTGTAAGCGTAGTAGAGGATGTGCTTAAGAAGAATGAAGATAAGTATAGTGAGCTGATGAACTCTATGTTTTTATAATTTAGTTTAAAAGTAATTTAAAACTAAGAAAGCTTAAAAAAAATGTCTGTATTTAACTGTGAATTTTGCGGTGTAACATATAAACATCAAAAGAGACTAATAACCCATCAAGCAAATACAACAAAATGTATTAAACTTCAGATAAAAAAATTAGGGAAACCTTTATCTGAAATTAATAAAGAAAAAAATGCTAAAGTAGAAGCTCCAACTAAAGTAGAAGCTCCTAAAGTTAAAGAAGAAAGTTCTTCAGATGAAGATGAAATTAATTTTACAGAGGAAGTGAGTTCAGATGATGAAAATGAAGAACTTCCTTTTTCATCATCATCCGAAAGTTCTTCTTCTGAGAGCGAAACAGATGAAGTTTATAAAAGAGTAGACCCTGACAAATTTAATAATCTATTCAAGAAAAAACAAACTACAATTAAGACTGAAATTATAAGAGACGACCAACCGCCTGAAGTCCATAAAAGAAAAATAGAGGGGTTTTTACCTCCAAAATCTGAAAAAGTTGTATCTTCTGAACCATCTAATAACATCGATATTAAAGCTTTGTCAGAGGATATAAATAAAAATATTGAGAAAAAAATTACTTCAGGTATAACTTCCCTTGAAAATAAAGTTAATTCATTATTGGATGTTATAGGCAAGGTTAATAACTCTATTTCTGCTTTAGAGAAAAGAATGAAATCAATGGAACCACCAAAAGGCGTTGAAAAGGATATTGAAAGAATAATGGATGACAAATTACACGAGATGTTTTATATTACAAAAAAGATGCTTGCCGAAGTAGAATCGAAGAACGATTTACTTGATATATTCAGGGAAAATATGGAAGACATTGTAGAAAATCATTATGACCTTTACAAGAAGTTTAAATACATTAAAGATGATATGGAAGATATGGTATATGATAAAGGGTCTCAAAAGTCTGGTAGAAGAAGATAAATTTATTCTTACTTTTAAGTATAAAAATAAGAATATTTAAAGAAATAGTATCCCATATTATAAAGATGAATTATACTTGGTCTTTCCCTTTTATAAAAGATGTAAAAATCGCATTTGAAGTAGGTTCTAGAGATTTACTCGATGCGAATGAAATTGCAGATAAATACAACTGCAAAGTGTATTCATTCGAATGCAATCCTGACTGTATAAGGGAATGCTTGAAAAACAACAGCGATAATAGAGTTTCATTAATACAAAAAGCAGTTTGTGAGAAAGACGGAAAAATTAGTTTTATGCCATTCGATTTAAACAAGTATGACAATATGGGAGCATCTTCAATTTATGAGATTGACTTTACATCTAACAGACCTGTTTACGACCCTGACTATGGAAGAAAGGATGTTCAAAAAACCGTAGAAGTCGATGCTTGTAGATTAGATACATTTTGTAACGAACGCAATATACTTCCAGATGCAATATTTATGGATGTGCAAGAAGCAGAACTTGATGTTTTAAAATCTATGGGTGATTTACTTAAGAAAGTTAAGTATATTGTATTTGAGGCATCAAATAAGCCAACATACAAAGGTGGTTGTTGCTTTAACGATATAGACCTTTTCTTGAAGGATAAAGGCTTTAAATACAGAAGTGATAATATGCCTGAAAGTCAAAAAAATAATTTTAATTGGGGCTTTTGTGATTGGTTATATATAAATAAAGATGTGCTGTGATTTCCTCTTAAAATATTTTAGAGAAGAGTATGATGATATTGAAGAATACGATGAAGAAGAAAACAACTTTGATAAAGCCGTAAGTATATTATATAAAAACGAACCTGGTTTAGTCCTTCATTATACAAATAACGGAAACATTACTTTTTCAGGTAAATTTATAAGATGGTATAGAAGTTTACCCGACCCATTTTTCACTTTTATAAGTAACTTTGAAATAGTCCAAGCAACCTGTGATATAAAACAACTCTTTTATATGGGTAAATTGCATAGAGAACAACATCACCTGTTTTTTATCCTTACAAGAGATTATTATAAAAATTAATTTTTTTCCTATATGATTTAAAAAATGGACAATCTAACAAAATTTGCTATTGCTGCTCTTGTTTTTTACTTTCTTTTTATGAGAAAAGAAGGGTTTGCTTTATCTGAAGGTGTATTAACTGACAAAACTCAGTTAGATCCAACCTTCTTTTATAAAAAAGGTACATTGAACCCTCAAATTAGAAATACCATAACTGAAGCTATAAATAACGGTCAAACTTGTGCTGCTGAATTTCCTCAAGAAATTTATGTTCCTATTCCAAAGGTGCCAGCTGTTTGTCAATTACCAAATGATATACAAACTCTCTATCAACCGGTTGAAGAGAATTCTCAAACTTGTCCTGGTGGAATGAAGACTTTAAATAAGATTGTCGTTGATAATATTGAGGATAGAGCTAGATTCAACTCTTTAACAACTTTAGAACAACCTCAAAATTATGTTGATCCTAACGAAGAAATGAACCAAGATTGTTATTCCCAATTATATAATAACGTTCCTCAATCTCAACAATTTGCTTGTGGTTCAGTTGATGCTCAATGTATGTTTAATACAGCTGATGCTTTAAGAGAAGGTAATATGGAATCTAACTATAATATTAACGAAAAGGATATAAGGTCAGCTTCTCAATGGTAATTTTTTTTAAATTTTTAATATTATTTTTAATATTAAAAATGACTGTAATAGTACTATTAATTCTCTTCCTAATAGTCATTATCTTCGGGGTATTTTTATACGTTAATTATTATAGAAAAAATAAGGAAATTTCTCCTCAAATATCGGATCAAACTAAAGTTCTAAAAGAATGTCCTATTAAGTTTGATATAAACAATTATGTATTTGATACTACCCCTATAAAAGGTGCAGTTGTTAAAGAAAAATTCGAGTTATCTCCAACCACAATAGTTGATAAATCTTTATTGGATAAAGAAAGCTTATATAAAAGAGGAATTTTAAAAGATGAAATATCAAACACGATTGTCCCTGCATTAAACAATGGAAATGTTTGTTTAGAATATCCAGAAGAAATATATATTCCAGCTGGATATTGTGACGGTTACAGTGAATATTCTACAGGTATTTCCGATGACTGTTATAAAGAACTATGGAAGAACGCTGGTTGTGGAGGTGATCCGTTTAATATACCAGATAAAAAAGAGTGGAATTCTTATCAATCTCTAAAAACCTTAAGAGGAGATGTAAATGCTTGGTACTATTATGCTAAAGTTCTTAAGAACCCATATCACTCACAGTATTGTTTATAAAAAATTAATTCTTTTTCCCCTTATAAAATAAAATGAATAAGAAGGTTATATTACTTGTTTTATTGATAGTTATTACAATATACTACTACCATGAAGAAATTGCTCTCTGCTTTCCATTTATTAATATAAAGTCACTAGAGATACTAAGAAGGGAAAGATACGATAAATTTTTAAAGATGTATATTCGTCCTCCTAAAGACCCTCGTAAATTATATTGGAATACAGATAAAAGTAAGATGAAAGTTGCATTAGTTATAGTTGAACCACGCAAACATCCGTGGCTTTATCCAGTATTAAATAATGCTGCAGAATTTTTCGGAGGAGGAGATGCTGGATTATTTATCTTACATGGAAATAAGAATGAAAACTTTGTTAAAAATATTATAAGTTCATGGTCTGGGGTTAACCTTATAAAACTTAACGTAGATAACCTTACTATTAGCCAGTATAATCATTTACTAACAAGAGAAGATTTTTACAAGATGTTTGAAGGAATTCCATATATACTTGTTTTTCAGACTGATTCGTTATTTTTGAGAAAACTCCCTTCAAAGTATTTAGAAAACAATTATGATTACGTAGGTGCGTTATTTCCAGCTCACTTTGGAGATAGACGTGTCGGAAATGGTGGACTATCACTTAGAAAGGTTAAAAGTATGATAAATATTTGTAAAAAATATGGACCTCTACCATTAGATAATAACACCTTAAATGAAGATGTATTTTTTTCAAGACACATAAAACGATTTCCGTCTATAGAAGACGCTAATGAATTTTCAGTAGAACATGTTGCACATCCGTCTCCATTTGGGCACCATCAGATGTACCGTTTTCATACTTGGAAATATGTTGAAACTCTCTTAAATAATCTCATACAAAAATAAAAATTAATTGATTTTTTATTCTTCATTATAACTGATAATTATCATTCATAATGAATATCGTTGAACTCGAGAAAGAAATTAAAAGCTGTATATTATCAGCTATAAGTAAATCAGATAACTTATCTGTATTTGACAGGCTTTGTGATGTTTTCAAAAGTCACTTTGAAAAACCAGCCCATAATATAACCGAGATTAAGAAGAGAAGTTCTAAATCTAAAGGGGATATTTTTGAGGTGTTTTGTATGATGTATTTAAAAGCAAAAGGGTATGAAGTTTGGCACTTAACTCAAGTTCCAGATGACGTATTAGAATTTTTAGGGATGCAACGTTTTGATGTGGGGATTGACCTTATTGCAAGAATTAAAATACCTAAAAGAGAAACATCCTCTCTCTTTGATTACTTTTATTTACCAGTTCAAGTTAAATATAGAAAACCTACAAGAGACGCACAAGGAAGAACAGTCCACAGAGTTGGTTGGAAAGATATTTCAACCTTTTTGTCCCTTTGTATGAGAACAGGTTCTCCTGGTAATAAAGATAATAAAAGAGGTTGGCTTAAACATGTTATCATGACTAATGCTGATAATGTTTGCTGGAGAGGAAAGAAGACAAAACAAGATTGGACCATAGCTAAAAAATCTTTTGAAAAGTGCGACAACTTCTTCTGGTTAAATATGGTTGGGCATAAACCAAAAGTAACAATTGACGAGGATGAAGAAGAGGAAAAAATTCCAATAAGAGACCTTAGAGCTAAGTGGTTAGAACAATTTAAATGAATTTAAAGGATTAAAATATAGTTTAATATAAAGATGAATTCTAATTCTATGATTAAAGCTTATATATACTTTGGTTGGACATACGGTGTTGGTAGAAGTTTATACTACTATGATAAATTGAACGATTTTACACATACGGATGAAGGTCTAAAAAAACATCCTATGACAATTCCTATGTTTACAACTATGAGTATACTCCAAGGAGGAATTTCAGCTACTTTTTGGCCACTTTTTATGGGAGTAGATATCTCTGACTATCAAAAATCCAAGTGGGGAGTAAGAGATAGTAAACCTCCTTATCCGTTTAACTGTTTTGAGTGGAGAGATAAAAAATAAAGTTAAAATTAAACCTTTAGTATAATAAATGAATAGTCGTCATTTATTATATGTAACATATACATTATGTTTTTTACACGAACTTAAGGATAAGGACCCAAAATCATATGAAGAGCTGGAAAATTCTAATCTAAATATTCCAATCCCAATTTTTTGCAAGATATTAGACGGAATTTTTTATTACAAAAGCTATCCTTATGTCTTCAAGACGTTATACAAATGGCAAATTGACAGCGAAGAAAAAAAAATAAAAGAGAAAGCCAATGTATTGGCAAATTGGTCTAAAGAATGGTCTCGTAGATTTAATAAAGAATGAACCTCCAAGAAGTCAATGAATGGTTAGAAGAGAACTATATCAACACAAGACTTTCTGACAGTGACTTAAAGGTATTATATCTCCATAACGAGACTGTAAAACATAACATAAGAGAGCTTGAAGTAATCCTTAAAGATAATAATGTAACAAATAGACAAATCAATAATATAGTTATTGATTATTTTAGCAGTTTAATACCACCTGAAATTAGACAGTCAACAAGGGAAAAGGTTTTTAATGGATTAATAAAAGATAAATTAGAGGGTGATTTAGACCCTAATATTTATTTTATAGGAAAGAATAAGGAGAGTGATTGGTATGTTAAAAATAAGATTACAGAAAATACGATTTTGGGGTTTAACTATCCTCATTTATTTAAAGGGGAACAGCAATTGCAAAAAATAAAAAAGAATGTTTACAAACAAGAACTGACCCTTAATGTTTTGTGTAATTTTTATCAATTTGAAACTGAAGATAAGTTTTTTGAGGTAATACGAGACGGAATACAACGAGAAAACGTGTGCTATTATGATGAAATAACCGAGTATATTCAAAGATTAATTTAATTTTTTATTTACTAATTGTAAATAAAAAATGGATAGTTTAATGTGCAAAGACTGTGATTTTACAAAATTACTCTTTCCCTTTAGTTATGGGTTAATTTTAACATTAGTTATTACAAACTTTTTAAAGCATGTATTAAAGGTAGAAAGACCTTCTACATATAAAGGAGGAAGAGATAGATATTCATTTCCTTCAGGTCATTCATCAACCGTAACATTCATATTTTTATTTTTATTCTTATCTTCACCTTCTATTTTTACATTTTTACTACTATATTATATGTGGTTTAAAGTAGCTTATGGAAGTTATTCTGGTGGATATCATAGGATAAATGAGGTAATAGCAGGAACAATTATAGGAGGAACAGTTGCAGTATGGGTTAAGGGACAATTTCCATAGTAGTTATGTTCATTACTTGTTTACCTTTAGTGCTACATATATCCTCTAATTTGTTTCTTTCATCAATTTTTAAATATGCTTTATCTTTGTCATCTATTATATTAAATTTAGTCCCGACATTTAAAAGAATTTCACGCTCTCCTGGTATTTGAGATATAGCTTCTATAAAAAGACCCCTAGTTCCAGGTCCAGCTATAATCTTTTTGAAGCAGCATTTTTTATCTGCAAATTCAAAGGCAGCTTCTGGGTTAAATGATGTAGATATAAATGTGTTTGTTTGGAAGGTTTTGCGAGAAGGGTCTGAGTAGTAATATTTATCCTTTACACCACGGTATAATATTGATGTTTTAGTCATAGCTGGGGCATTGTCTAATATTCTTTTCAAGTCCAAAGCAGCCATCTTTATACATTCACTATAAAGTTCATCTGTAAAATATTCGAGTTTTTTAAGAATATAAAGATAGGTGGAAGTAAGGTCAGAATAGTTTATGTTATTTTTTATATCAAGTAAAGTAATAGGTGCAGTATCAATTAACCTTTTTATACGAGGAACTCTGCCTTCTTTAATTATTGTAATAAGTTGAAAGAATATTGGTAAGTAGTAGTTATCATATTTATCCTTACCCTTCTTTTTAATAAGTGATATTTTAGTATTAAGCTTAGGCATATTATTCATTAAAAATAAATTTATAAATTCATCTCCGTTATAAGTATAACCAAGGATTGTATACTTATCTTCAATAGGTAAGCCTTTCATATATTTAATACACTCATAAATCCAGTCTATATCAAGAGTAAAATCATCTCCGAATAATGAAGGAACTTGTCCAGCATAATTATCATAAGTTAATATCTGTTTAAGGTCAACCATCTCTTCCGGTGGTGGATAATTTAGATGTACCGGTTTAAATCCTCCTCTTATGATAGATGGTATTTTAAAGGTAACTTTTTTAGTTGTTTCAATTAATGGTTCAGGATAATTTTCAGGTTTAATCTCCTCACAAAATTCCTTATGTTTTTCATCTTTAAAAAATCCATCAGGTGCCTTATAATTACCTTTTATTTGATTATAAATAATTTCAGCCTCAAGTTCGTTATCACCTGTTTCTTTTGCTTCAATATATGCTTCTTTTGCTTTTTGTAATATATCTAAAGTTAAAAATTCTGTATGATTATTTAAAAAGGGAACAATACCCTCAGGCATATTATTATTTATTATATTAGTTAATATAGCAGGTATAATTGGCTTATATTTATTTTCACCTTTTATATAACTTATAAATTCGTCTAATAAATTTTCATTTAAAAGCTCAACTATAAGGGTATGCATAATGTCAATATTATGATATTTCAGACTATATACATAGAATACTATAAGTATATCATACCTCTTACTAATTATCGAAGTAGTTATAAGATTATCTCTTAAGTTATCGTCTAATTTACCTTCAGATTTCAAAGCACTCTCAACAAATGTAATAGGAACCGAAGATATATTTGAAATAATACCTTCTATTGGTGATACTGATGAACCTCCTGAATATTTTTTATCAAGATACTTATAAACTCGAGGCACAAATTTAGCTATAATAGTAGTATCGTATCTAAATACATCAAACATATACTCTTCGGGTTTATGAGGACCATCTTTTATATATGGTATTTGATAATAAACTCCAATATCAGTTGAATGCCCTTCATACTTCTTTGTAGCCATAACATCCGCAATACAAATAATAAGCTGCATCATAGCTACAAGTTTAAATAAATAAACATTAGGGTCATTTATATAGACTTTATATATATTTTCAAATTCTTGAACAAATTTTTCATCCTTTTTTACTTTATTTATAATCTTACCTATAAGCCAGTGTCCTTCAACTAGAACTGTAATAATCGATATTTCAAGGTCAGATAAACCAAAATCATTAAACATTTGTTCAAGGTCAATTCTATTTCCATTAACATCTCTATAGCTTTTAGTATTTATGTAAGTAGCTCCAATCATTTCGTGGTCAGGTTTATCATAATAAGTAGTCTTACCGTCACCTCCTTTTCCAATATCGTGTAAAAATGCAGCTAAAATAAGAACTTTTTGATAATCTACGGTTACACCATTTCTTTCAGCCTCATCAACATATCGTTGGTTCCAAACCTTATGAAGAGGATTATCCATATCCAAGCTTGTAAAAAGGTCATTAACATAAAAAGCAGCCCAAGCACTGTGTTCTAAAAGGTCTCCGGCGTGAAAATCTGTGTTAGTTGTCTTGTACTTTTTAAAGTCATTTATAATGTCTCCAAATTCTGTTGACATTTTATTATTATCCAAAGAATAATAATAAAAAAATTATATTTTTGTATTAAAGTAGCTTGATAATAACCATCCAATACTAAAATAAAACTGGTCTCCTAAAGAGTTAGTAGTTGTATCTTGTGAATGCTTTCCTCCCGGCCACCACTTTAATTTACTCGTCGTTTCTATAACATATTCTTCATTCTCAACTACTTCAAACAGAAGATGAGCTACAAATGAAGTGGAAAATGTAATTCCCATAAAATAGAACATAATTCCACTCATAAAATGGAGTAATGAAAATCTATCAGTAAAGTATTCTCCCATTTATTATTTACCCAGGAAAATGTTAAACTTTTTCAATCATTTCAACCTTTGGTTTTCTAGCCTCTTCTTCTATTGGATCTATTACATTATAAGAGCGTTTTTCAACCCTATTAGTGCTTAAAGCAAGAGTATCTTTTATACTTTCTTTACATATATCAACAAGATTATATAGCTTATCGGAAACCAGTAAAACGTTAGATATAATTGTCGTAACACTTTTGAACCCGTCATAGTAATAATAAAATATAAGGACTGATGAGAAGATTACATTCAGAGTTTTCATTACAATAGTAATTCTGGCCCACTTATAAAGTCTTTTATTGTAAATCTTAACATTGTCTATAATATCAGGGTATTCTTTAAGATTTTCTTGAAGTGAATTATAAGACTTGTCTTTAGAGTAATCTAGTGATTTTAAAAAGTAGGTTTCTCTCATATTGATTACTGTGATAAGCATTATAAAGGAAAAGAGAGTTATGAAGTTAAAAACAATCACAAATTCATTAAACATAGAAAGGTTAGAGAAGTTATCTTGAAGACTACAAGTAGTTCCAGTTTCAGGGCAATATTGAGGAACAAATATAGAGAGTAATGCTGCCATACTTATTTTAACACCTTCTATTATAGTTGAGAAAATTCCTTTTGTAAAATCCTTTTTGTCGGCTTCCGACATTTCAGCAACTGATGTTTTTCTTTCTCTTACTTCTTTCTTTGACCAGAAGATTGACTTTAACCATGAGATCATTTTATAAGAAGTAAAAGAAAATATTAAGTAAATTGAGAATTTATCTCAGTCATATACGCCCATATACTTATTATATTTCTAAGTATATAATATATGAGTAAATCTAAGCTTGCAAGTTCAAGTTTGTAAAATGCAAAACTTATTCTTTCAATATCCTCGTAAATAGCTTTTAAATTTTCGTAGAAGCATACAAAGAGGAATATTTGTGAGATAAAATAAGCAGACATTTTTATATACAAAAAATAAATAAGAAAATTTTTTCTTCAGTTAAATTTAAAATGGGAATAGAACATTTATTAGAAGAATATTACCACGCTAAAGACAGATTGCGTGAGCTTGAAGATATAGTAAATGAGTATAAGGATAAAATAGAGGATGAACTCGATAGACAAAGAACAGAGTATTTAGAGACTGATAAATATTATTTAGAAAGGAGAAAGATGAGTAGTGAGACACTAAAGAAGAGCAACTGTCCTAAAGAAGTGTGGAATGAACATGCAACAAGACACTCTTATACAGGCTTATACATAAAGAAGAAAGGAGAAAAGAGAAGAAGCAGGAGTCCAAGAAGAAGAAAATAAAGTTTAAATATAGGCTAAAATGTTTACCCAGATATTATATTATCTTCAGAAACTTTAGTAGGCTTAAAATCCTCTGTATAAATTGTTTCTCTTAATGTAGGAAGAGGTATATAGTTTAAGTTTATACGGTTAATATCAGGGTATATAACCATTTTAATAAAATTTTTAAGAGTATTACTTAAAGAAGAGTGTCTTACTATAGGTATAACTCCTAAATATACACATTCTAATATTTGTTCATCCTTATAACATATACAAAATCTATTCTTTATTAATTCTTTTAAATATAGTTCATAATCATCTTCATAATTAGGATTATTGTAAACAGAATAATTAATATTCATTGGACCCTCATTATAATATATCTCATCTCTATTCGAATATTTCAATATTAATTCTACCCTCTCTTTCTTAACTGATATTCCTATGAAAGAATTATCAGTTAAAAGTGATCTATTGGAAGGTATTTTAAACTTACGACTTAGATGTGGTTTTAGATCTTTGCAATTAACGTGTAAATTAAATATTCTACATTTGTGTCCACTTGTAGTCGTAGTTATTACATATCTTCTTCCTTTATCATCAACAAGCCATTCATATTTATAATTAATGCATATAGCTGGGCACCAATTATTTTTTCTATAAGATAATATACCGTCTGAATGAATACCATCTATACCTGTTAACCATAATCCAAAAGATGATGGGTCAAATAACCATTCTTCATTAAATTCTTTAAAGTTACAAGAAAGGTTATGCAAAGGGCTATTTACCGGAGTGCAATGTGGTAAGAAAAATATTTTGTCAGGATAAGTTTCAGCATATTTTCCTAAGAATTCCATTTCATTGTTCCAATCACCTTTATTAATATATGATAAAGTGGTTATATTAAGGTGATTTAAGCTTTCTACATCTTTTGCATAAAAAATACCTGCAGAACCTCTTCCTTTATTTTCATAAATAAAAGACAAACCTTTTGAGTTAAATTGACTTTCAAATTCGATAGGATCATAATATATCAAGTTATCAATTTCAAGGTGAAATACACCATCGATATTATATTTTCTCATAAAATTTTCTATTAAAAATAACCTTAAAAATGAGTAATAAAACAAGTGTTCTCTTCCAGGCAATCCATTGCTTGTTAGAAAGTTATTTTTTTGTTTTTCTAATTCGTCTATCAATTCACCGTTTAAATCCTTAGAATTTATAATAGTAATATCAAAGTCAACTAATAGCTCTTTAGAATACTCTACATCATCTGTAATTAAATATAAAGGTAAAGAAGACCAATCTTTTATCTGTTGTACACAATATCTTATATAGGTAGGAACCTTCCCCATAAAAACTAAGCATATAATCATGTTATTTGTATTTAAAAGAAGGTTACTTTTAAATACAAATTATAAATATTAGATATAAAAAAAATAATATATTTAATATTTATAAAAATGCCTATTAATTTTGATTTAGAAAAGTTAAGAATAGAACATGACTGTTTAAATTATTTTGAAACAGGCTTATGGGACCCAAGAACAGATGTTTCAAGTAAAAAAGCTTTAGCTTGCGGGTTTTAAAAGATATATTGTA
>JACCEA011734810.1_pt1 | contig 27219 bp, 20 predicted proteins | sample 7449851 | NCBI WGS metagenome assembly JACCEA01 (sample SAMN15323453, study PRJNA562643) | freshwater metagenome | isolation source: river surface water | place: USA:Blue River Watershed | collected 2017-08-18
CTTCTTCAAGGCTGGCGCCACCGTCTACCTGGGCCAGTTGCTGGCGTAAGATCGCCGATATTTCATCCGGTTTGATATCAACCATATACTAAAGATTCAAAAGTTTAAAAGTATAATTTCTTTATTTACCGCAGTTGGGCTTGCGCCAACCTGCTCGTCATTACATTTTTGTTTCGTAGGTATGGTCAATGATACGTGACCGTACGTCGTTGAGTTTTTTCTTTACGCTGCTATCATAAAGTTTATCGCCCACTTCGAGAACAAAACCACCGATGAGGCTTGAATCGACAGATGTGTGCAGATTCATAGTATCGTTCGGCATATAGGTAGCGACCTTGGCAACAATACTGTTCTTAACAGCATCGCTGACAGGTGCCGCAGTGGTGAGTTTCACTGTGCGGATGTTTTTCAGGATGTTGTATTGATCAATAAAAGCTTCGGCTATTTCAGGGAGATTTTGTTCGCGTCCTTTTGTAACCAGCAAAGTTATGAAGCCCTTTGTCAGCTCACTAAGATTCTGGCCTTTAAGCACTGCGAAAAGGACAGACAATTTTTTGTCTCCCTTCACTACAGGACTTTCAAGCATCAGTGAAAACTCCGGACTGATCTTGCATACCTGGTGTAACGTGCGCATGTCGCTGAGTACGGCCTCGAGACTGTTTTTTTCAACAGCGAGGTCGAGTATCGATTTTGCATAGCGTGACGCAAGACGGGGATTTTGCATTGTTTATATTTTATCGTTGTCCGACCCAAGTGCAGTGTAGCTACACGAAGGCGCAGAGGTATTAGTTCAATTTGATATCTTCAGATAAAAGCTGCATGTAGGCTTCCTGACCTTTTGAAGCCGCAAGCTCCTGACGAAGGATCTTACCGGCAACTTCAACCGCGAGATTGCCTATTTCGTTTTTCACCTCTGTCAGAGCGGCGTTTTTTTGCTGCTGGATCTGAAGCTGAGCATCAGATATTATCTTATTAGCTTCGTTCTTGGCCTGTTCTTTGGCCTCGCTGATCATACGATCTTTGATCTCTTTTGCTTCTTTCAGCATAGTGCTGCGCTCTTCGCGTGCCTGAGCCATGAGTTTTTCATTCTCAGACTTCATTTGAGCCATTTCTGCCTTAACGCGCTGTGCAGTTGCGATAGAATCGGCTATGCCTTTCTCGCGCTCGCCGAGTGAACTCAGGATCGGTCCCCATGCGAATTTGCGGAGGATAAAGAATACAGCAAGGAATGCTATGAGTGTCCAGAAGAATAAACCGAGTTCCGGGGTGAGTAAATCCATCTCGAAATGTAGTTAAATGGTTAAATTATAAGTTGTATATAGCACTCTGTGTAACCAGAGTTTTGCGGGCTATTGCAAAAAACAGCCTCATTTTGATTGATTTAAATAACTGCATCCTCTGCCCTGTGCGTCGGATGCAGTTACTAGTCGCTTGACCTTACATTACGATAGCGAGGATGCCCGCGATTACCGCGAACAGCGCAACACCTTCTACGAACGCTGCAGTCAGGATCATGTTTGCGCGGATGTCACCAGCAGCTTCAGGCTGACGAGCGATAGACTCAACAGCACCGCGACCGATCTGACCGATACCAACACCTGCACCAAGTGCAGCGATACCGGCGCCGATTGCACCACCTGCTTTAGCGATTCCTGCCGCTTCCAACATAATTGTGTTCATTAAAACTGACATGTTACTATGGTTTTTGATTAAAAAAAACTTTTTATAATGTGGAGTTCCGAACTAAGGTGTGATGTCCTGTGGTTCTTTCGTCCTATTTTATTTCATTTGTTGTTCTTGCTTTGGCTTCACCATTCACTTAGTGATGCGCTACTTCAGCGTGAGCGTCATCGTGACCATGACCTTCTTCGATGGCCTGTCCGATAAACACCGCCGTGAGGTTGGTGAATATGAACGCCTGAATAGCAGCAACCAACAACTCAAGGAAGAACATGAACACAGCGAAAACCAATGATACCGGTACAAAACCCACTCCAACACCTTTGCTTAGTGCTCCGAATATAAATATCAATGAGATAACACACAAAATCACGATGTGACCTGCAAGAATGTTTGCGAAAAGACGGATTGTCAACGCAACAGGCTTAATAAACAAGGAAATAATCTCGATAGGAACCAACAGGAATTTGATACCTGTAGGCACTCCCGGAGGGTTAAGCAGGTGACCCCAGAAATGTGAGTTTGCCCGAACAACCATTACTATAAAAGAAATGAGAGACAGACACAGTGTTACGGCAATGTTGCCGGTGAAGTTGGCGCCACCCGGAAGAAGTCCCAATAGGTTGTTTACCCAAATAAAAAAGAAGACGGTGAGCAACATTGGGAGGTATTTCGCATATTTATGACCCAAATTTGGTTTAGCTACCTCGTCGCGGATGAAGAATATAGCTACCTCAAGTGCGTTCTGGAATCCTTTTGGTGCTGCTATCTCACCCTGTTTATATTTTTTTGCTGCAGAAGTCATCAGCATAAGGATAATGATGACACTGAAAATCATTGAAAGGACATTTTTGGTGATAGAGAAGTCGTAAACCGGAGACCCGTCTTCAGACTTGATCTTCTCCTTCATGTTTTTTTCAACATAAAGGCCATCATAAGAAGTGTTGCTTATGTGGTTGCCGGCCTCATCGAGGTACCAACCTCCATGAAACTTTCCATAGGAAAACATCGAAAGGCCTTTGCCCGGACGATAAACAATCACAGGTAGTGGCATAGCAATCTCTTTCTCGTGACCGTTTTCGCCTTCAAGGCTAAAAAGGTGCCATTCGTGAGAATCTGAAACGTGGCCAAAAACCAGTTCTGTAATATTTATGCCTTTTTTTTCTTCGTGAGCACCTTCTGTGCCTTCAACGTGGGCAATTTCATGATTTTCCGCTTCCTGAGCGAAAGAGGAATTTGTGAAGCCCAACAGCCCGAAAGCCAGAATCAATAAGGGAAAGAGACGTTTGAAACTCATTACCGTTTCGAAATTTTGCGCAAAGATATGTGTTTTAATTTCAAAACACCAGTTTTGGGGTCATAAATAATTCTCTTGGTGCAGGGTGAGGCGAAGGCACAAAAGGCAATTATCTGAAAATGTTGTATTTTATAATGCAATACAACGCTCTGAAGGCATCTTTCATGCCTATTTTCTTGCCTTCTTCGTAGGTTCGTCCATAATAAGAGATACCAACCTCATAGATACGGATCTTAGGGATGCGGGAGATCTTGGCGGTCACCTCGGGTTCGAAACCGAAACGTTTTTCCTTCAGTTTGATACCCTGAATGATCTCGCGGCGGAACATTTTATAGCATGTTTCCATATCTGTAAGGTTCAGGTTGGTGAACATGTTGGACGCCATAGTGAGCCAGCGGTTGCCGATCGAGTGCCAGAAGAAAAGAATGCGATGCGGTTTTCCTCCCATGAACCGGGAGCCGTAAACGACATCGGCGAAGCCGTTGATCATGGGTTTGAGCAGTACATTGTATTCTTCAGGGTCATATTCGAGATCGGCATCCTGAATAACCACATATTCTCCTGTGGCTTTTTCGATGCCGGTATGGAGGGCTGCACCCTTTCCCTGGTTGACCTCATGCTTGTAGTAGGAAATGGGGAGATCGGGGTTGGCTGCTTTGTAGGCGAGTATCGCTTCCTCTGTATTGTCGCGTGAACAGTCATTTACAATAATGACCTCTTTCTGCATATTGTTAAGCAGCACTACATCCTTCACTTTGTTGAGTATGCGGTGGATGGTAGGCCCTTCGTTGTAGGCAGGTATGACAATGGAAAGTGTACTCATTCAGTTATTTAAGAAGTGAACAAAAGTAGAAAGTAGTGGGTAGAAAGCCAAAAAGGAGCAGAAAAATTGAAAGTATATATTGGCGGCGGCTAATATTCTACAAAAACCATGGGGTACTTGTGCATGATGCCGATAGTGAAACAGAAATAAGATGCTGCCATGGGCGTGGTGCCTTTGCTGAGCCCCCCGGGCATGGCACCAAATTCCTGAGACAGCATAATATTCCAGTAGCGACCGGTAGGAATGCGTTCGGAGATGCCGAATCCGAAGCGGGTGAGTGAAGATGGAATGTTGTAGGAGGTGTTGACGCCAATAGTATCAGCGCCGAAGGGCGGATTGCCGGGAGGTGTCCAGATGGGGGAATGGGTCTGTGAAATTTGTCGCCCCCCCATAGACACGCCTATGCCAAGTGACGCATGGACGTGAAAATACTGGCGGTAGTCTATGCCAACATCAACTTTGGGAGAAAAGAACAGGTAGGAGCTTTTGGTGGAGATGTTGATGACATCGCCGTACGAAATGCTGCTGCCTGTATTCAGGTCTTTAGAGATGGAATGGTGCTGGAACAGCAAACCTGCGCCTGCATAAAGATGCGGAATGATCTTGTGGAGGTAATAGCCCTCGACCGAAGGTGTGAGCTTTGATGAAAAGTCGCCACGGGTGAAACCAAGGCCGGCCTGCGCACCGAACATACCTTGAGCAAAGGATAAAAAGCTGAAGCAACAGAAGACCGCAGTAAGAAGTTTTCTTTTCATAGGTACCTGAGTTGCCGCCTGTTACTACGGTAATTTGGTATGTGCGATGCCGATTCGGATAGACACGTATGTTGGGTTGAGTTTTCCTACACTGTACGCGCTACGTGTGACATCTTCGAAGTTGCTGGTTTTGGTGAGGCTGCCCGGCAGAAAACCAAAATCTTCGGTGAAGGTGAACCGCCAGTGACGCCCCATGGAAAGGTGCTGTGTGGCACCCACGCCGACACGCAAGACCATGCTGTTGATGTTCTTAGATTTATCAAGAGTGGTATCTAAGCGTACCATGCCGGATGGTGTGGAAATTGTCTGAAACCTGCGCAGAGAGTCGTATCCGCCCATGTTCATACCAAGGCCTGCGCTCATGTAGAAATGATTGTTCTGACGGCGGCCGAGGCAAAAACGGAACTTGGGGGCGATGAAGGCGTATGCGGTCTTGTGCATGATGATCTCGCCTTCTGAGCCTGTAGCGTGTTTGGCCGAATTGATCTCGTTATCGTACAATAAAGAGAACTGCTGGTAGAAGATCTCAACACCAACAAAGGAGCGCAGATTGAGTCCTTTTGCATAGTCGATGCCGCCGGAAAGGGCTACATCGTAATTGTTGGTTGTTGCCACCCCACCGCCGGCAAACACACCGAATATAGTATTCTTCTGGGCATAGCCCCCTGCAGCTGAAAAAGACAATAAGAGGGCCAGAAGTATTGGTTTCATCTCCGAAAATTAAACAAAATTTTTATTTTCCATAGCTTGTTTCCGTAATAATGCGCTGGCACGGTATCTGTCTTCGTGGTAAACGGCATACAGATCGTCGAGAATGGCCAGACATTTTGCAGCTGTCCATTCGTCGCACCAGGCCAAAAGCCCCTTGGGATAGTTGACTCCGCGTGTCATAGCTGTCTCGAGATCGGCGGCAGAAGCCACACCCAGATGCAGGGCATCGACAGCCTCGTTGATGAGCATGGCCACTACCCTGTCAACGATCTTGCCGGCGAGTTCCATATCCTTAACGGGTTCGGGTGAAGAGGCACCGGCACCGTAATCGTAGAAACCACGGCCGGTCTTTCGGCCGAGCCAGCCGGCTTCGAGCAGTCGTTTCTGAGAGAATGAGGGTTTGTAACGGGGGTCGAAGAAGAAAGACTGGAACACTGTTTCGGTGACCACATAGTTCACGTCGTGTCCTATATAGTCAGTAAGTGTGAAGGGCCCCATGCGAAAACCGCCCACTTCGGTCATTGCCCAGTCGATAGTGGCGATGTCTGCAATTCCTTCCTCATATATCCTTATTGCCTCGCCATAAAATGGGCGGGCAACCCTGTTTACGATGAACCCGGGTGTGTCTTTGGCGATCACCGGCATTTTGCCCCATTTTTTCATGAGCTCAGTAGCCAATGGAATGAGGTGTGCGGCGGATTGGATGGCCGGTATCACCTCGACCAATGCCATAAGCGGCGCCGGATTGAAGAAATGCAAACCAAGGACACGCGAAGGCAAACGGCAGGCTGCCGCAATAGAAGTGATTGATAATGATGATGTATTACTTGCAAGAATACATTCATCTGATACTACCTTCTCAACTTCTGCGAATACACTCTTCTTGATCTCAAGCTTTTCTACAATTGCTTCTATAATGAGGCCACACGTGGCGAAGGCAGACAATTCGGAGGCAAAAGTGAATTGTGCGAGCAATGCAGCCGCAGATGGGATCTTGCCTCTTTCTTCCAGTTTTTGGAGTGTGGTGGCCAGATTTCCTTTTGATTTTTCTAATGCTGAGGCATTGTTATCATATATAATTACCTGATGGCCGGCCATAGCGGCTACCTGGGCTATACCCGAGCCCATGGCACCCGAACCGATAACCCCTATCGTATAGTTCATATGGTTATTTGTTTAGCGATCATCTACTTTTTGGAAAAGCTGAATGACCTTGTAAAGATAAGTGTAGTGGTATGACTCCACCAAACCCTTGGGGGGATGTGGGAGATGATTCCGGAATATGGACGGCCGTGGTGTTCCGGAGATTGGAAATATTTTCCTAATGGCGGAATCTCGGTTTCTGTGACGGTCTATAAAATATTGACAATCAATGTTTTGTGATATTGGCATATTGATTGTAATAGCAAGTGCGCAGAAGGTCCTGATCTTCTGTGATGAGATAACGCAAACTGGTCGCGGAAGCGGATAACAAAAAAGTGCCTCAAGGAACGACAAGTAATTAATGAGTGACTACTTATTTATTGGCTTATAAATATTTGGCCTATGGAAAAGAACAATTGAAGTGAAACGTGCAGCTTCCAGAAGGGAGCCCATAGAAACAATAATAACAAACTCATTCAAAAACATTAGTTATGAAAAATTTCAAAATAATCCGCATACTAATCGCAATATTGTTTTTCACATCTATTCAGGCAAAGGCGTTTGTCCATATGACAGCGCGGATGTCGGGTATCCCTGTGGTGGTAAAATCGAAAAGTGTAGCCAAAACAGAACCGTGCGCCTTGAAAAGTGAGGCGGTTCGTCCGGTTGCAGGCACTATAAAGACGCACCATTTCAGGTATGAACGGAAAGCAATAACCAATGCGCCTGCCTATGTGCTGGACTTGAGGCTGACGAAAAAACATATCGCAAAACCTGTAGCAGCAACTCAAAGAGAGGTAGCGAGCAAAATGACCATTCCGGTAGTACGCCCGTCGGTAGCGATGAAAGAGCCATCGCGCAGGTTCAGCACCATTCAAACGGTAACGTCGCAGGTAAGTGTTGCTGCGCCACAGAAGGTTGTTTACACTGCTATAGCAACCAGAAAGAAGAAGCAGAACATCTATTTTTCTGTAGCCGCACATATGCGTAATAATGAGCAGCTATCAAAAGATATGGCCTTCTTATTTGGTGGGTTAAAGGTGGCGCCAGAGAAAGTGGCAATGCATGACAAGAAGAAAGTGAATAGGCGATATATTGCTAAAGCAGAGAGGTCGTCAAAAGATATTAAAAAGAGGTTGGTGGCTATCTCGCGCGTGCCGGTACACAAAACGGGCGTGGCAGTAGCGAGAATGCCGCACGCTTCAAAGTCGGCAACAATGCAGTACGTTTATGCGGCAGCGACAAAGCACAAAGTGAGCGGCGCCGCTAAAAGAAAGACAGCCATGGCATTTGCTGAAAAGCAGGTCGTAAAACCAACGATACTAAGTACAGAATCGGGAGCATTGGCAAAAGCGACCGGCAAATATGACATAGCAATTGAAACAGCGGTACGCGCCGCAGCAATGTTCTCGGCTATAAAGAATGTACCGGTGATACTGATAGACAATGTGGACCGCCCGTCTACCACGGCTACGACACCAATGACACACGGTGCAGTGGATGTGATAACCGGACACTCAGTGGTGCTGAAACACAACAACTGGATGGATCAGTTTGGCCCGGAAATGGCTATGAAATAGTGCTAAGCCAGTTTCTTTTCGGCAAGAATACTCCAATCAGTTTTTTCGGCAACGATAGTATTGGAAAGGTGACCGAGTGCATCGATCTCCATTTCTACTACATCTCCATCCTGTAACCATTGTTCTTTGTAGTTCGGATCGTGCAACTTGCCGGTTCCGTTCAGCTCCAGGAAGCAGCCTGTACCTACTGTACCGCTACCGATAACATCGCCGGGTAATATGTCGACACCATAAGCGCAACGTTCGAGGATCTCAGCAAAAGTCCAGTCCATGTCGCCCATGTTGCCTTCACTTACCTGAATACCGTTGACCTTGCAGGTCATTTTGAGGTTGTAGTTATTTCCGGTATGGCCGGGGCGAGCGGGTACTTTGAACGGTTCCAGTTCGTCGGGCGTGACCAGCATAGGGCCGATGACTGTGCTGAAATCCTTGCCCTTGGCCGGTCCGAGGTTGAGCAGCATTTCCTCCATTTGCAGGGTACGCGCGCTCATGTCGTTCATGATCATGTAACCACCAATGTAGCTATCGGCTTCAGCAGCTTTGATATTACGCCCTTTTTTACAAACAACTATCGCAGCTTCTAATTCGAAGTCGAGCTTTTTGAAATGATCGGGCATACAAGGGATTGGCCCGGGACCCTGAATAGCATTGTGATTGGTGAAATAGAAAATGGGATACTGATCGAATTCGGCGATCATATCGACCTTGCGGTTGCGGCGGGCAGCGGCCACGTGCTGACGGAAGGCGTATCCATCGCGGCAAGAGGAAGGGCGCGGCACCGGTGCAAGAATGTGCGCTGACGCAAAGGGTACAGACTGAACGGAAGTGTTGCCTTTTTTGATATCGTTATCTGCGGCTTTCAGAGCATCAATGTGTTTCTCCCAATTCTGCAACAGATCGGTCATAGTTGCGGGAAAAGCTGAGTTGACAGCAGTTGTTGCATAAATGTTGTTGTTGACAAGGATGCCCAATTGCTCGCGGCCATTATCGGAAAAGGTAACCAGTTTCATACCGTATGAAGTTTTAGAGGTTGCAAAAATATAGTATCTGTGCGGTATGTGGGATGATTATTAGCAGTCAGTCCATATTTGCGTAATTTTGGCCCAAAGAAACAGCCATGACTTCATATGAGCAGTTGTTTGAGAACAACAAGAAATGGATAGCCTCGATGAAGGCAAGGGATGTAGATTTTTTTGAGAAGCTTGCCAAAGATCAGACCCCTGAGTACCTGTACATAGGCTGTTCGGACAGTAGGGTACCTGCAAACGAGATAATGGGGCTGGAACCGGGTGAAGTGTTTGTGCACCGTAATATTGCCAATGTAGTTGCCAACATCGATCTGAATGCGATGTCTGTGATCAATTATGCGGTGGCAAATCTGCATGTGCAGCATATAATAGTATGCGGTCACTACAATTGTGGTGGTGTGCGTGCTGCGATGATGCCGCACGATATGGGTATATTAAATCCCTGGTTACGGAATATAAGAGATGTGTACAGGTTACATCAGAACGAATTGGATATGATAACTGATGACCACGAGCGCTATGATCGCCTGGTGGAGCTGAATGTGCAGGAGCAGGCCATAAATGTGATAAAGACAGCGGTTGTGCAGAAAAGCTATCTGAAGAACCGGTACCCTATAGTGCACGGCTGGGTATTTGACTTAAAGACAGGCGAACTTAAAGACCTGAAAATCAATTTCACCAAGGTGCTGCAAGATATTCAGAAGATATACGATCTGACGGGTGAATTTTAATTATTCAGTTCCAAGCGAAGACTACTTTCTGGTGTCGCAATAATCCTGCAGGTAAGAGCACGTACTTTTTGCTTTTTTGAAGAGCAGCGTATATGCATATTCCTCACGAAGCTGACGGAAGTAGGGGTTTTTCATTGAGCGCAGATAATAAGCCTTCTCGTCCCCTGAGAAATAATCGCCTTCGTCTTTGACCGGACAGTTCTTTTGCCAGCATTTAGCTGCCAGGAAAAGGCAGCGAGCTTTCACCTCCGGGTCTGTAGAATTGTTGAAAGCTATCATGTAGTATTTCTGAGCCTTTTCAACGGAGTAGAATTCTGCGTCGGCAGCAGGAACTTTTTTTCGTGCTTTAGTAATGTAATACGCAGCGTCATCAGTGGACCCGCGGTAGTATTGCGATGCCAGGCAGCCCTTGCCATAGTAGCTCATGCTATAAAGGCCGTTTGCGTACTGGTAAGCAGCTCTGTCGTCGTTGGGCTCTTTTTCCAATTTCTGTTCCAACTCGTACATACGTTGTGCGAAAGTGAGTTTGTTGTAGTTCACGGCACTGTCGGACCGGTTCCAGGTTGTGTATTCGGAGAGGTGACTTACAAACATATCGGGGAGCAATGTTTCGTTGAGGGTGCGTTGATCAACATTCTTGTAGGAAGATGCTGCCGCCGCAAAGTTGAGCCGCGAAAGGAAGCGTGTGCCCTGTAATTCGTAAACGTAACTATCGGTGTAGAGAGTGTTAGATACGAGCCAATTCTCGAAAGCGGTGCGATCTGTGCGATGATTGAAATGGATAATTGTGCTGAGTTGTGCCGGATGCATCGCAGAGAGCATACTGCCGACTTGGCTACCCAGGCCGGTAGAATAGTAGTTGGCAAATGCATTGCCTGAAATAGCCAGAGAGCGGGAGTAGGCTGAGAGTGCCTTTATGGTGTCTTTCTGACGCAGGTATTGCAGTTGAAGTATGTCGCCCATCATAGTGCGGAAGAAAACCTGATAGCGGAGGTCTGTTGCCGCAATTGTTTCCAGTTTTTGCAGCATAGGTAGCAGTTCCTGCTCGGCTGCGGCATTGAGTAAGTTGTGTTTCCTGATGGTGTGTAGCGTATTGATCAGGTATTGTTGCTGCTTTTCCTGAACTGACATTTTGAGAGCGCCGGCTGCATCGAGCAATTTCCGGCAACTTGTGAGGTCTCCGTCGAGCAAAGCAAGGTAGGAAGCAGAAAGGAGCCAGAATGCTTTGTTGCCGGCTTTGTTATCGTTGCCTGCCTTTTGTGCGAAATCGATAAGTGGAGTTGCTGCGCCGATCTGTGCAGGAGCTTGTGAAAGACCGTTCAGGAAAGACCCTTCCAATCGGATGACACATCTTGTCATCAACACATCGAGCCCGCGAACTTTCGGGTCATAATTGTATACAGTTTTCAAGGACGACAGCAGCGTGGATACAGCTTTCTTGCGTTGTGCCATCAACTCTGTAGGATTATCGGGACCCGAATTGTAGTAGTTCGCTTCGCCAAGGTATTCAGGATCATGAAGGCCGAGCATCAAATACAATACCGCACGTTCGTGATCGTTCTTGCAGTATTGCAGGATATTGTCGGCTTTGTTGCCGGACGCCCAGATGAAGCTGAGCATAGCGGTTGTTTTTTCTTCGTCGCTGCGGTCGAAAACAAGACTATACAGGTAGGCCGCTTCGTTTTTGCGACCTATGCGGAATAAGGCACCCGCTTTTAAAGATATGCAGCGTTCATACAAATAGTGATTTGTGCCCGGAGGAATGAGCTCGTCGAATAACATGAGCGTTTGCGGATATTCGCGACTATAGAAGGCCATTCGAATTGTCTGATAGGCGTAACGTATGCGGAGGTCGGGGTCGGTTGTAGCGGCATGTCGTTTAATACCTTCGTGTACCAGTTCCTGCATGGTAGCAGAGTCTCTTACAGCCCAAGCCCATTCGTTTTTCTTATCGTCCCAGTAGCTTTCGAGTGCTTGGGCATGAGGCTCGCATTGTTTGGCAAATTCGAGATAGAGCGTTTGTTCGTGTTTGTTGTTTTTGATCAACCACTTTGTAAAGCTGTTCTTCGCGATGTTGTTGGGAACAGAGAGCGTATAGTCTTTTCGGATATGGTCGTAGATCTTGCGGATGAACTGTTTGTCTGTATGATAAAGGAAGTTTTTTATATCGGAGTCTTCTACACTTTTGCCGGTAATAGACTTCCAGGAGATCACATTCTCATCTGCCGGGACATAGTCTAATGATCCGGTGTCGCTATAAAATTTGTCGGTGTAGAATGTTGAGTACGGTGTATATAAGAATGGTGTGAATTCGGGTTTGTTGTTGATGGAGTTCATGAAGAAGGTGGCCTCATTGGTGATGTCGGGCTCGTCACCGGCGCATGCGATAACAAGTTGTACACCGCCAGCAAGCACGGCCAGACTACCTATAACGATCATAAATCGTTTCCAGTTCATTTACAGAATGTTTGGATAAAGTTATGCTATCACATGAAAAGAAGATAACATTGAGTGAATCGTTATTAACGCGTTTTGCAGTATTGGTTGCAACAGATTCCAGCGTTTGTTGGTCGCAGTCTTCCACGCGGATCACATCGGTGGGAGAAAGATGGTAACCCATCCAAACAGTGTCTGCGAGACATTGGTACATCCGCTCGTTCCGTTTGCGGAACAATTTATTTCCTTCTAGTAGTTCTTTGGGCACATCGCGCAGGATGCGGCCGAATTGCTGCCCGTGGAATAGCAGGCTCCAGGAGAAGATGGGCAGTGCGATGTCGAGATGCAGCGGATAGGAACCGATGCCTGAAAGGTAACTTTCGGCGATATCCCTGTCCAGGATAGAGTTGTGGTTGCCCGGCTTTTTCATATTGCCCATGTTGTAGCACATAAGCAGGCCCTTATCGACGGGCGGAATGCCGCTACTGTTCGTGTACTTGATCTGGTGCATGCGGATAGTACATGAAAGAAGTTTCCCGTTGAAGAAGTCGGTGCTCTTCAGTGCGCGCAACAGCTCAAAATAGCGTGTACGAGTAGAAGACGTCCAGTCACAATCTATCTGAATCTCTGAGGGGGTGATATTGCCACCGGCACAGATACCTGCTGCCATATTGCTGATGCTTGCTGCAACAGCGGAGATGTTGGCAGGCGTGAGCGCCAGCAGGGCGCGTTGTGTTATGAAGATAGCCGGTATGTATTTGTATAACGGGTCGGGTGAAGCGGGCAGGCGTACGGGCGCTACCGGGTAAATGTGGTTGTTGGCGGCATCTACATCAAACAGACGGATGTACATGGTCTGCACCCTTAGTTCGCGGAGTGTTGCAGATTCGAACTGAGTGGGAGCATAAATCGTCTTCCAGTAATAGAAACCCCGGTTGACAACATGGTGCTTTTTTTTGCAGGATTGAGCCGGCAAAAGCAACGCAAATAACAGGACGGTAAACCACCATCGACGCACCATAATGCAATGATACGCACTACGGAACAAGAATGCGCTGAGCGAGCGGTTTTGTGCGAAACGTTACAGAGCTTGTGCACGGCACGGCGTCTCCGTCGACCTGCATTGCGGAAAGGTCAGGATGTGAAACGGTGATAGACGTGCAGGTGTGATGGCCGACGTAGCGACTGGTAGTGATGTCGCCGAGCATGGCGCGCATGGCAATGAGGCCACCCAATATCTTGGGAAAGCTACGTACAACAATAAGTTCCAGTTTACCGTCGCTGCAGTTTGCCATTGGCGCTATGCGGAAGGAATAACCAAAGTATTTACCGTTGGCTACGTTGACCATGAAGGAACGCTCATGAAGTTCTTTCCCGTCGGCAATGATGGTATAGTTGCGGGAAGAGTAATGCCATAGATGTTTGGCCACGAGCCAACTATAGACCAGAAAGCCGCGCTTATGACTGGTGGCAAACTTTTGTGCGATCAATGCGTCGAAAGCAACGCCGGCATTACTCACAAAGAGTTTGTCGTTGGCATAGCCTATGTCGATAGTTGTTGTGTTGCCGCCGTTGATCACTTTAACTGCGTCTGCAACGTTCAAAGGAATGTTAAGGGTACGGGCGATACCGTTTCCGGAGCCCTTGGGGATAATACCTAAAATACAGCCGGTGCCATCAAGGCCGCGGGCTATCTCGTTCACTGAACCATCGCCGCCTACTGCAATTACGGCGTATGCACCCTTGTTTGCAGCATTGCGGGCCAACTCGGCACCGTGTCCGGCATATTTTGTAGTGATTATCTCGTGCGTGTATACTGCGGGGTCGAGGTGGGCCGCAACCGCGTTGCCTATCTCTTTCTGTCGCTCGGTGCCCGATCTCGGGTTGACAATGAAAACAATATTCTTCAGGCTCATGAGAGCTGTGCTTTCAGACTGAGGTCCATGCTGACTGCATGGTGGGTGATGGCACCAACAGAGATATAGTCTACACCGGTAGCAGCGTATGCACGGATATTCTCCAGCGTTATGCCGCCTGAGGCTTCTGTCTCGTACCGGCCATCTATGAGCGCCACCGCTTCAGTGATCATATCGGGTGAGTAGTTGTCAAGCATGATACGGTGCACCTTACCTACTGCTAAAACACGGCGAACATCGTCGAGGTTGCGTGTTTCCACTTCTATTTTCAGGTCCAGGTTGTTGGCGGCCAGATACTGATTGGTAGTTTCAATTGCCTTTTCGATGCCACCGCAAAAATCAATGTGGTTGTCTTTGAGCATCACCATGTCATACAATCCCATGCGGTGATTGCAACCGCCGCCTATGCGCACGGCTTCTTTCTCAAGCATTCGGAAGAGCGGAGTGGTTTTGCGGGTATCGAGTATCTCGGAGCGGTACTCCCTGATCGCATCAACATATTGACGGGTCAGGGTAGCAACGCCACTCATTCTTTGCATACAGTTGAGCGCCAGGCGCTCTGCCTTAAGGATGGTATGCACGCTTGCAGTCACCTCGAAAGCCAGCTCTCCTACTTTTACCGCATCGCCATCTTTTTTGTAAAGTGTGAATACCGCTTCAGGCTCCAGGTAGTGGAAGATAGCTTGAGCCATGGCCACACCGGCCAGAATACCGTCTTCTTTGATCTTCAGGATCGCCTTGCCCCGGGCAGTTGCCGGAATACAGGAAAGGGTGGAAAAATCTCCGGCGCCTACGTCTTCTTTCAGGGCTGCTTCAATAAACTCGAGTGTGTTCAAGGTTGATCCTTTTAGTGTTGCACGGCAAAATTAGCGAATGGGGCCCTAAGTGATAAGAATAAATTATTAAACATTTCCCGTGCAGCGACGGTAAATCCCGACAGCAGCAATCAAGACAACCTATTACCTTTGCACGCAAACAGGAAAAGGTGGCAGACGAAATACAATTATTATCAGAGCATATTGCGAATCAGATCGCAGCAGGAGAGGTGGTGCAACGCCCGGCCTCGGCTGTGAAAGAATTGCTGGAGAACGCTATTGATGCCGGTGCCACCGAGATACAACTGATCATAAAGGACGCGGGAAAGGAGCTGATACAGGTGACAGACAACGGCAAGGGTATGAGTCCTACCGATGCCCGCATGAGTTTTGAGCGTCATGCGACGTCGAAGATCAGGAGCATAGAAGATCTTTTTAAGATCAGGACTATGGGCTTCAGGGGCGAGGCGCTGGCATCTATTGCAGCGGTGGCACAGGTGGAAATGAAGACGAGGCAGGCCATCAGCGAAACGGGGACACGCATCGTTATTGAAGGAACCGAAGTGAAATCGCAGGAGCCGTGCGCGTTCAATCCGGGCACTACCATCATGGTAAAAAACCTGTTTTATAACGTTCCTGCTCGCCGCAACTTCCTTAAAAGCAATACAACAGAATACAGGAATATACTGGACGAGTTCACACGTGTGGCATTGGCTCATCCGCAGATCACGTTCCGATTGTGGAACAATGGTGCGGAGCAGTACCGCCTGGATGGTGACACCCTGAAGGCGAGGATTGTAGGCTTGCTGGGTAATACTTATGAGAAGAACCTGGTGCCTGTGGAACAGGAGACTGACATATTGAAGATAAATGGTTTTGTGGGGAAACCACAGGCCAGCACCCGTACAAGAGGAATGCAGTTTTTCTTCATCAATGGCAGGTTCATCAGGAATTCTTATCTGAACCATGCTGTGATACAGGCCTATGAAGGGTTAATTGAGAAAGATTCATTTCCGTTTTATGTGCTTTTTCTGGAGATAGACCCGGCTAAAGTGGATGTGAACGTGCACCCCACCAAGCAGGAAGTTAAGTTTGAGGACGACCGCCTGATGTACACGTACCTGATGGCGGCGGTAAAACACTCGCTTGCTCGTTATAACATCGCCCCATCTCTTGATTTTACCCTTAATGCTGAGATACAGCAGATGCCTGCGGTGCGCATGCCGTTTACCGAACAACAGCAGGAAGAGACCAGAAAAGGATATCTGTTCAATACATTCAGTGATAAAGGGCAGGCACATGCCATAGAGCGCAACGACAGTCTCAAACACTGGAAGGCGTTGTATGAGATAGCTCAGACACCGGCCGCGGCAAATATTGCGTCGAATGTTCCGGTAGAAGAAGAACAAACACAGGTACAGGCAACCATACTGAGCGGATCGCAGACAGAGGGTAAGGGCAAGGGCAGCATGATGCTGGTGCCCGGCAATATGCTGGCGGCTACGGTGAAGTCGGGCATGATGTTGATACATATACGACGTGCGCAAGAGCGTATCTGTTACGAGCGATTGCTGCGCGAGTGGAACAATGAGAGTGCAGCATCTCAGCGGATCTTATTCCCTGCGTCGTATGAGCTGGCCCTTCAGGATGCGCTGTTACTTCAGGAGGCATTACCTGATCTTGTTAGGATGGGATTTGATATATCACCTTTCGGAAAGAACTCATTTGTAGTGCAGGGGGTGCCTCCCGGATTGCAGGCAGGTGAGGAAAAGAATGTGCTGGACGAAGTGGTGGAGCAATTGAAGCATGAATCGCCTGACGCAGTGGGCAGGCGAACTGATATGCTTTTGGCAAATATGGCAAGAAGGCTCTCGACTAATATACAAGCGGTGCTGCAGCCTGAGGGACAACAGGCCCTAATAGACGAATTGTTTGCATGTTCTCAACCGGAGTTGACGCCGGATGGCCGCAAGACATTTGTGATGTTGCGGAAGGAAGAGCTGGAACAAATGCTGGGGTAGGGCAACTAATAACTTGCGGTTAAATTACACGTATTTGAATAATAATATGTGTAAATAGCGGCAGTATTATTTGTTGATATTGTGCAAATATTATTTAATTTTATAGGTACACCTCCCAGACATTTCTGAAATATGTACCTATGCGTTACCTATATACCTTACTATTTTTCATAATCGGTAATACCGCCACGCATGCGGTCACTGCCAATTTTACGGTCGACTTCAATGCAGGATGTACACCATTGGTAGTACATTTTACTAATACTTCAACCGGGGCTACGAGCTATTCATGGGATCTGGGCAATGGTACGCTTACCCCGAGTACCAACCCATCCACCAGTTACATTCCGGTGGGTACATATACTGTAACACTTACAGCATACAACGGGGCTTCATCCAGCGTGAAAACGATGGTGATCACGGTGTACCCATTGCCAACAGTGAACTTCATTGCAAGTGACACAACAGTTTGTCCGGGAACGCCAGTAACGTTCACCAGCACTACGTCGGGAGGGGTGCCGGGACCACTTACCTACATCTGGAATTTTGGTGACGGTGCCACATCCACACTAGCCGGTCCGAGCCATGCCTACAGTACCTCGGGATTTTATAATGTAACACTACTGGCTACCAACGCTCAGGGATGCCAGAGAAGCCGGACGAAGGTGTCTTATATCGAAGTATACCCACGTCCGATGCCCTTTTTCACCGGGAGCCCCGTGAATATCTGCACGCCTCCGGGAACGGTCTCATTCACTAATACCTCTTCTGGCGCATTGCCATTGTCCTATCTATGGAATTTCGGTGCGGGCCCTACTTCTACACTCGCTACGCCGACGGCTACTTATAGCATACCCGGCACGTACAACGTGAAGCTGGTTGTGACGGATGGTTATGGCTGTAAGGACAGTTTGACACGTCCTGCCTACATTTATGTGGGGTCAATGTCTACGGGTTTCATCTGTCCGGCAACAGCCTGCATGCGCACACCCGTGTCTTTCCCGAATACCAGCGGGCCACATACATCGCGTACCTGGAACTATGGCGACGGCAGCTTTACAGATACGACGTATAACGGCAACCATACTTACCTTGCTGCAGGCACGTACACAGTAACGCTCACTATTGTGAACGGGCCGTGTACGTCGGTGGTGACGCATGTTATCACGATCCATCCGGCGGCTGTTGCCGATTTCACTATTGCACCCGCATTTCCATGCCCGGCTCCGGCCACGATCGCTTATTCGTCAACAGTGCCTGCGGGTAGTACAGTAGGATGGCTCTATGAAGGCGGTGTAACAGGGAGCGGACCGACCGGGTCACATACCTACATGACGAATGGTATAAAGACCACCAGAATGATCGTTACCAGTTCGGCGGGCTGTATTGATACATTCGTGAAAAAAGACACCATCTATAATATTGATTTTAACGCCACTGCAAGTCCCATGGAGGGTTGTGTTCCGCTGACGGTAAATTTCAATACGTTTTTTTTCTCCCGTTGGCCTGACACATTGGTTGGTGCGAACCCCTATCCCTATCCGGTCTCTTCCTATAGCTGGAATTTCGGGGACGGATCATCACTTGGTTCAGGAACGGCTCCCACGCATACTTACACTGCCGTAGGTATCTATATCGCAACGGTTACCGCTACAACATCTAATGGCTGCACGGTTTCGGACACATTAATGATAAGGGTAGGAGCGCCTCCAGTCATCACTTTTTCTATTTCACCTACCCATGTCTGTTACGGAGACCCGGTCACGTTCACAGCAACGGTCATTTCGGGTCCGGTAACGAGGTATGAGTGGCTTTTAAGAGCCGGATTTGCTGCAACATCCGCACCGGTACTTGTTTATACCTATCCAATACCGGGATATTTTACGGCAACAGTCACTCCATACTTCAACGGTTGTCCGGGAGCGCCGGTGACGCTGAGTACAATTATTACTGTGGATTCGCCGAGAGCCTTGATAGGGTATAGAAGAGTGTGCCACATGCCCACAACCATACAGTTTGAAGATGAGTCGCTTGGTGACGACAGCCACTTATGGATGTTTGGAGACGGGGCAACGTCCACACTTGATGATCCGATACATACCTATTCTGCCATTGGTACCTATACGGTGACATTGGCCACGTATAATGCCACAAGTGGGTGTCGGGATACTGCATATTCCATCATTTCTATGGCCACAGCACCCATGAATTTTTATGCACATGATACAGCAGTGTGTGTAGGCGATACTGTGTTCTTTAACGGTGTCTTCCCCGGTGGCCGACCGGATACTATAAGATGGTATGTGAATGGTATTCATAAACCTTATTGGACAGACACTGCAATGATCGATACATTTACCGTAGGCGGGTTGTACTCGGTGACGCTTGCTGCTTTCACAGCGCAGGGGTGCTGGGATACTGTTACGAAGAATAATTATGTGATAGTAGGTGATCCGCGACCGGGTTTCAGGATCACTCCTCCGTCAGGGTGCTGGCCGCTAACGGCGGTGTTTACTGATACTTCAACCGATGTGCCCGGTGCGACATTGAGTAGTTTTATTTGGGACTTTGGAGATGGTAGTACGGCATCGTTAGGTGTACCTACGACAACGCATGTGTACACTGCTGCTGGAACATATCTGGTTCGGTCGTGGATAGCCGATATAATCGGCTGTGTTGATTCGTCCGGGCCCGTTACTGTTACCGTGCACAGGCCCACTGCGGATTTTGCGGCATCGAATGTGCATCCATGTATCAACGATCCAGTCAATTTTTCTAATTCATCGGTGGGATATGTAAGTTGTTTCTGGACCTTTGGTGATGGTGGCACCTCCACAGGAACAACACCAACACATGTATACAGTACCACCGGCAGTTTCACGGTGCGATTGGTGGTGACCGACATTAACGGCTGCACCGATACCATGACACAACTCGCCTACATAAATGTGACCAAGCCGTCGGCATCGTTTACTATGAGTGACACCTTCTCAATATGTGCGCCACTGCTCGTGTCATTTACCAATACCAGCACCGGAGGCTCGATCAACGACTGGAAGTTTGGTGATGGTAATATTTCATCAATGGTGTCGCCCACCAATATGTACCTGACTCCGGGGTTGTATCCGGTGCGCCTGATCGTATCAGACAGTTGGGGTTGTACAGATACAGCGGACGGGCACCTGAATCTTTACGGCTATTCGGGCTCGCTCACCTATACGCCACTATTCGGATGTGCTCCGTTGCCGGTGAGTTTCAATGCTGCAATCACCAATGTGCCTAACATTATTTGGGATTTCGGAGATGGAAGCACGGTTGCCTATTCGGGCGTTGATACCGCAACTCATTTGTACACCGTTCCGGGTGCTTATGTACCCAAGCTGATACTGAGCGACAACACCGGATGTCAGAATTCGAGCGTGGGTCCGTTTACAATAAAGGTAGATGAGATGAAGGCGAAGTTCGGCGTATATCCATCATCGTGTATCGGTCTGCCGTTTTTCCTGGTAGACTCTTCAAAATATATGTGGATGCCACCGAATGCGTGGTTCTGGAGTTTTGCAGGCGATACGAGCAGTCTCGCTTCTCCGGTGTATCCGGCAGTAAATACACCCGGCAACTATCCGGTGACGCTGAAGGTTTCCAATTCCTGGGGATGTGTTGCTACATTGACCGGAAATATTACCATACACCCGCCACCTACCATCACTACTTTACCGGATACCATCGTTTGTGTGACAGACGCTGCATCGCTCACTGCTTTTGGGGCCGTGAGTTATGCTTGGTCGGGGCCGGTGGGCACGCTCTCCTGCCCTACCTGCAATCCTTCGCCGGCTACTCCGGTCGTTCCGTCAACCTATACAGTTGTGGGGACTGATGCAAACGGGTGCAAGGACACAGCTCTTGTGAATGTTGGCCTGCGGACACATACTACTGCAGTATCAGGTGGCGATACCTCCTTCTGCTCGGGCGGGTCGGTGCCTGTATTTGATTCGAGTGCCCATAAATACCTGTGGATACCGGCAGGTGGGCTGAGCAGCGCCACTATAGCCAATCCTATAGCTTCGCCGGCATCGAGCGTCACCTATACAGTTATTGCGCAGCTGGGCAGTTGTGTGCCGGACACTGATTATGTACATGTAGAGGTTTTCCCTGCACCAACCGTAGATGCCGGGAAAGATCAGGAGGTACTTGCTGGAACCAAGGTAGAGTTATCGGCAACGGGGAAGAACATTGCTACCTATTTATGGAGCCCATCGGCAGGGATGAGCTGTAAGGATTGTCAGGAGACGGAGGTGACCGCCTTGGAGTCAACCACCTATGTGGTAGATGTGTTATCGTCGCACGGGTGTCACGCATCAGATTCTGTGAACATATATTTGTTCTGTGATGGAAGGCAGGTGTTCCTCCCGAATGTATTCACGCCGAATAACGATGGTAAGAACGATGTATTTTATCCAAGAGGAACCGGTATCAATCTCATCAAGTCTTTCAGGATCTATAACCGGTGGGGAGAATTGCTTTTTGAACGGAGCAACTTCCAGGTAAACGATGAGTCGTATGCATGGGACGGAATATATCAGGGAGAGATGGTGAGGCCTGATGTATATGTGTATGTGGTTGATGCTGTGTGTACTACAGGAAAACCAGTTCTGGTGAAGGGGGATATTACGCTGATACGTTAGAAAATAATCGGATTTTTTTGGCAAAAAGTTTAAATAAATAATAATTTTCCCCAACGCAATCATAAATTGTTACGTCTTTTCACAATGCGCACGTTATAGTGTGTATCGTTCTGTTTCATATTGCGAACAATACCTATGAAATTATACCTACGGTTTCTTTATTTAATGCTTTGCCTGTGTATTGGTGCCAATTCTTTTGCGCTTACAGCAGGTTTTACAGCAACTCCCACATCGGGATGTGCGCCATTGGTGGTGAATTTTACCAATACCACCAGCCCATCGAGCGGCACAACTTATGTGTGGTCATTCGGTCCGTCCAGTTCTTCTACGTTAACAGATCCGTCTACGAGCTTTACTACACCCGGAACCCACGTTGTAACGCTGACCGCGACCAATGGTTCGGCGGTGAGTACGTATACGCTGGCTGTGACGGTTTATCCACCTCCTGTTGTGAGCTTTTATGCCGACGACACAGCAGTGTGTCCCTGTACTCCAATAACTTTTACAAGTACCAGTACAGGTAGTGTGCCCGGCCCGATGACCTATTCATGGAACTGGGGAGACGGTTCGCCTACAGGAACCGGCGCAACAGCAACACACTCTTATTGTACACCAGGCTATTATACTGTTACGTTATTTGTTACCAATGCAACGGGTTGTGTGGCATCGTTGGTGCGATCGTCTTATATCCATATATACAATCCGCCGATAGCGAATTTTACGTGGTCGCCATTTGCGATCTGTAATCCGCCGGGAAGCGTTACGTTCACAAGTTCAAGTGTAGGTGCGGCACCACTTACCTGTTCGTGGGATTTCGGGGATATGACCGGAGCCGGCGCAGGGTCTCCGGTCAGCCACCCGTATACGGCCGTGGGCAGTTATAATCCGAGGCTGATAGTTACCGATGCCAACGGATGTAAAGACACAGCTACGCTTGGTCCGGTGATCGTTGATACTATCAGGGCACAGTTCACCTATTCAGATACAATATGCAGGTACTCTTATGTGACGTTCACCAATACAAGTTCGCCACACACCAGCCGTACGTGGGACTACGGTGACGGCAGCCCTACTACTACACTTCTGAATGGTGGGCACGCCTATTCTTCTACCGGAGTGTACACCGTAACGCTGACGATCAGTAATCCGCCATGTACAAAAACGGTGACGCACGTGGTGCACGTAGTGGACGGACCAACCGCATCTATAACACAATCACCGGCACAGCCTTGTCCGGCACCGGTGGCTATTACATACACAGCCAGTGCGCCTCCCGGAACGATATTCGCATGGGACTTCGGTACCGGAAGTGGAGCGGGTAGTCCTGTGTCACATACATTCACGACAAATGGTGTGAAAAATGTGCGTTTAATAACGATCGATCCCTCAACGGGATGTAGGGATACCTTTACGCACACCACAACCATTTACGATCTTTACTTTACTGCCGACGCCACACCGTTGGAGGGATGTAAACCTCTGACAGTGAGCTTCAGTACCAGTGCCCTGACTAGTGTCCCCGGCCCGAGCTATGCTCCTTATCCTTACTCATTTGCGTCGTACTCGTGGAATTTTGCTGATGGCTCAGGATTGGGTTCCGGTCCTGCACCTACCCATACATTTACTGCCGTGGGTATATATAAAGTAGTAGTTACTGCCATGACATCAAACGGATGCCCCGCGTCTGATACGATACAGATACGTGTGGGAGAACCCCCTGCTGCTACATTTACAGCCAGCCCATTGCACGTTTGCTATGGAGCGCATATACCAATTACGTTTACGCCGGTGATAACAGATGGCCCGATTGACAGGTGGGACTGGGACTTTGGTGATGGTGGCACAACCATTTGGGATACTACTGCTGCAACTGCGACACATATTTATTCATTACCAGGATTGTTTACCGTGACTGTCAGACCATATTTTCATGGATGTCCTGGAGCTCCGTTTACCATTACCGATTACATTACAGTCGATTCACCCAAGTCTGTAATAGCCTATGTGCCAAGTTGCACACCGCGCACAAGGGTGCAGTTTGGAGACAGCTCTTTGGGAGATGATAGTCACGTATGGATGTTTGGTGACGGATTTACGTCAACAGCAGATCACCCATTGCACAACTACCCGTCTGCCACAGTGTATACGGTGAAGTTAGCAACCTACAACGCCAACAGCGGTTGCAGAGATACGGCGACTATGGTCATTGACCTGACCCCGCCAGTATTTTCATTTGTTGCTGATGATACCACTATATGTAAGTATGATTCGGTGACATTGTCTCCTATCATCACGGTAGGTTCAGCCACCGAGTATTATTGGAATATCTATAATCCGTATCCAACAACACCGCTAAGCGGAGGAACCATATACGGATCGGGGCAGTTTGGTTATCGTTTCTATACCACTTCGGGCCAGCACACGGTAAGAATGATCATCAGAGACGGGCTTGGATGTCTGGATACGGTAATGCGGACCAATTATGTTACTGTTGGTAAGCCGGTGCCGAATTTCACAGCTGCACCATTGTCGGGTTGTGTGCCGCTGAATGTCGTTTTTTCTGATGGTAGTTCTGCGGCTGCCGGCACAACACTTTCGTCCTATGCATGGTCGTTCGGAGATGGCGGTACTTCTACGGTGACGACACCTATGACGTTTCATACCTATACAGCAGCCGGCACTTACGATATCAGAGAGATTGTGACCGACAACATCGGCTGCAAGGATACGGTTGTACGCCCGGGTTACATTACCGCATACGATCCGGTAGCATCTTTTACAGCGAGCAACACCCATCCATGCCGATATTCGCCGGTTACGTTCACTAATACTTCGACGGGAGGCATCGTGTATTCGCATTGGGATTTCGGAGATGGTGACACCTCGAACATCGCTTCGCCTATACACAGTTATTCTGCATCGGGCACCTATACGGTGAAATTGACTGTATATGATTCGCATGGTTGCTCAGACCTTGTCACAGTTACGGGATTGATCACAGTTGCCAATCCGGACGCGGGATTCACCATGAGCGATTCTGTATCAGTGTGTCCGCCATTGTTTGTGAACTTTACTAACACGACGACCGGAGCCATATCATATGAGTGGGACTTTGGTGACGGTGGCACTTCGCTGGTACTGTCGCCAAGCAATATGTATATCGCATCAGGATTTTATCCGGTAAGGCTGATTGCGACCAATGGTTATGGCTGTAAGGACACGGTTATTCATCCGGTGAATATATTCGGTTATGCCGGTGCATTCAGCTATTCGCCCACGCAAGGTTGCGCGCCGCTGTCGGTGCACTTCTCGGCCACGCTCAGTAATGTTCCGTTCATCACCTGGGATTTTTCTGACGGCGTAACCACCAGTCTGACATATACCGATACAGTAGTACATATATATACTACGCCGGGTGCCTATGTGCCTAAGCTGATCTTGAGTGATAATACGGGATGCCAAACATCAAGTACCGGTCTGGATACGATAAAGGTGAATGCGGTCTTCCCTAAGATGACCACCAATCCATCACCCGTTTGTATCGGCATTCCATTCACAATGGTAGATTCTTCAACAAGTTTCTGGGACACTATCAAAACATGGGAGTGGACCTATGACGGCAATACGAGCACCCTCTCTTCACCATCGCATATTCTTAACACACCGGGTACATATCCTATTACACTGAAGGTGACGGACGGATGGGGCTGTTTCGGAACACTGAGCAGCAACATTGTCATCAACCCGCCACCTGATGTGACTGCCAGCCCCGATACCGTGGTGTGTGTTACAGACCCTGCGACGCTGAGTGGCTATGGCGCTGCTACCTATACCTGGTCGCCGCCTGCCACCCTCAGTTGCACCACGTGCAACCCTACATTGGCTACACCTGATGTGCCGACCACCTATACGGTGACAGGTACCGATGCGAATGGCTGCGTGGATTCGGCAACGGTAACTGTGGGTCTGCGCACACATACTATCAGCAAGGCCTGGGGTGATACGGCAGTATGTGAAGGCGTGACGGTGCAGTTATTTGATACCGGAGGTACTTCTTATTTATGGATGCCACCCACCGGGCTTAACAGCAGCACCGCATACAATCCGCTGGCAACACCGCCATATACTACGATCTATACTGTGATAGCCCGACTGGGCAGCTGTATCCCCGACACCAATCAGGTGACGGTAACTATATGGCCATTGCCGAAAGTAGATGCCGGTCCCGATCAGCGGCTTGTGGCGGGTTCTATAGCCTATTTGCAGGCATCGGGTACAAACATGGACACCTACAAGTGGTGGCCGGGCGAAACACTGAGTTGTACTGAATGTTTGGCGCCTGTGGCCAGCATGACCATGAACACAACGTACTACATAGACGCTGTGTCTGACAGGGGTTGTCGCGCTTCGGATTCGGTGCGCATATTGCTATACTGTGATAACAGCATGGTATTCGTTCCCAATGTATTTACGCCCAATGGAGACGGGCAGAACGATATTTTCTATCCGAGGGGTATGGGCATAAAGACCATTAAATCTTTCAGGGTTTATAACAGGTGGGGCAATCTGCTGTTCGAACGTGAGTCGATCAACCTGAACGATGCAGCCAATGGTTGGGATGGATCGCATAAGGGCGAAGAACCGCGCCCGGACGTGTACGTGTACCTCATAGAGGCAGTATGTTATACAGGGGAGGATGTACACATCAAAGGAGACGTGACCATCGTGAAATAGACGATAGACAATAGATAAACTAAGAGAGGCAACCCGTTCAGGTTGCCTCTCTTAGTTATACAAAACGCAGTAGGATCTATTTACCGTTATCGCCATTCAGTGTGAATACATACTGAACCAGATTGGCACCCATCTGCAATGCAGCAAGTCTTTTTTCGGGGGCATCGTGGTGCACATCCGGATCTTCCCATCCATCGCCGAGGTCCGTGTCGTAGCTGTAGAAACATACCAAACGTCCCTTGTAAATGAGCCCGTATCCCTTGGGTGGTTTCTCATCATGCTCGTGGATCTTTGGCAGTCCGTTATTGAAGTTGAATTTCTGATGGTAGACCGGATAAGAAAAAGGCAACTCCACGAGGTCTAATTCAGGGAATACCTTCTTTAGTGCCGGGCGTACGTATGGGTCCATCCCATAGTTGTCGTCAATGTGAAGGAATCCACCACTTTCCAGATATTTGCGCAGGTTCTTTGCTTCGGCATCAGATACCGCCCAACGGCCGTGGCCTGTCATGTGCACAAAAGGATAATTGAACAGATCGGGACTGCCTATCTCTACCTGACCTTCTTTTACGTCGAAAGAGGTATGTAGCTGTTCGTTGCAGAAAGAGGCGAGGTTTTTTAAAGCGGTGGGATTGGCATACCAGTCACCGCCGCCGTTATAAACGAGCAGACCAAGCTTCAATCCCTGCGCCTGAACCGATAAGGAAGAAACGGCAAAGGCGAGAGGCAATAAATAATTCTTTATCCGCATCAGGATACCATATTGAAGTATGCAGCAACAGACATCGCGGCAGTTTCGGTGCGCAAACGCTGTGCGCCTAAAGATACCGGTTTGTACCCGTTGTTGAGGCACAAATTTACTTC
>JACCEA010693659.1_pt1 | contig 27211 bp, 34 predicted proteins | sample 7449851 | NCBI WGS metagenome assembly JACCEA01 (sample SAMN15323453, study PRJNA562643) | freshwater metagenome | isolation source: river surface water | place: USA:Blue River Watershed | collected 2017-08-18
AGAAAAATTAAAAAACACCAATTTAGAAAGGTTTGGAGTAGATAATTATTCCAAGACAAATGAATTTAAAGAATTTATATCTTATAATAATTCTATGCATAATTTAGAAACCATAAAAAAATTAAAAAGGACCAATTTAGAAAGGTTTGGTGTTGATAATCCTATGAAAAATATTACAATTTCAAGTAAGGTTTCTAAATGGCATAAACAAAATTTTAATAGTTATAAACCTAAAGTTGAACAAACAAATATTTCAAATTTAGGAGTTGCTAATCCATTGATGGATAAAAAGATTCATAAAAAATCGATAGAAACTAAAAGAGTTAATAATTATTTTAATCGAATTTCAACATTTAATAATATAAAACCACAATTCTCTTTAGATGATTATCACGGAGTTGATAGATATTCATGGTCTTGCACAGTATGTGGTAATGAATTTGACTTTGTTATTGAAGATGGTCATATACCAAAATGTCGTAAATGTAACCCATTGGAAAAAAATACATTTTCTAATGCGGAGAAAGAATTAGTAAATTATTTAAAAGAATTTAATTTTGATGTTATTGAAAATGATAGAAAAATATTAAAAGGTAAAGAACTAGATATTTATCTGCCTAGCCATAATCTAGCTATTGAATTTAATGGTATCTATTGGCACTCGGAATCAAAAGGAAAAGATAAAAATTACCATTTAGATAAAACTAATAAATGTCTTGAACAAGGAATTCAACTAATCCATGTAACTGATGATGATTGGAAATATAGGAAAAATGCGACTAAGTCATTAATTAATAGTTACTTGGAAATACCTATAACTGAAACTAATTGTAATTTAATAGTAATGGAAATATCTTTAAATGAAGCAAAATGTTGGTTGGTAGAAAATTCATTAATTCCATTAACAACAGAAAAATTATTTTATGGTTTGTTTAATAATTTAACAATGGTCGGTATTTTATCTTTAACTGAATTAGATGATTTTAATAATTACTCTATAGGGCATTTTTTTATCAATGGTAGATTCAATTCAATATTTAATTATGAATTATTATTGAATAAATTATTATACAGTAAATCACCAAATTCTATAAGTTATATCATTGATAAAAGATATTTTAATTCATTTATTATGAAAGAGCTAAAATTTAAAAAACAAGAAGATTTAATACCAAGTTATAATTATTATATGGGTATAAATGATAAAATTTGGAACTGTGGTTATTATAACTTTCTTTGGACTCAAGAAAATTTGAATAAATAGATTTAGTAAGGAGGTTTCCAAATGAAAGATATTTATGAATGGGAAGTTTTAACACCTACTGGGTGGCAAGATTTTACCGGTATCGTTAAATTTGAAAAGAAAGTACTAACTGTTAAATTTAGTGATGGTAGTCATCTGACAGCTAGTGAAACTCATAGGGTTTTGACTATGAATGGATTGTGTGAATTTCAAAATCTTGTACCTGGTACTATGGTTCACACTAAAAATAATTTGGTTTCTGTTACAGAAATCTCAAAAGTGAAGAAAAAGCAAAATGTCTTCGATTTAGTTGAAGTAGCAAATGGACATGAATATTATACCAATGGTATTATCTCCAAAAATTGCGATGAAATTGCTTTCATTCCGAACAGAATACAAGAAGAATTTATGGCTAAATTGTACTGGCCACAGTCATTGATAAAGGTGGCTGTTTAAAAAAGAGAGTAAATTGCTGGAAACCCCTAAAGGGTAGTTCACCAAAACAATTACTAGAAATAGAATGTGGTAAGGTTGATGAAAATCAGAAAGAAGAACTACTATGGTTTATGAGGAAACTCTAAGAACTGTGAACAATGGGCAATCAGCATCCAAGCTTCCTACCTCAAAAAAAGAGATTTCTTTGCGAAAAGAATTTAAGGAATAAGGTTCAGAGACTATAATCTCTCAATCCTAAGATAATTAGGATTATGGTATAGTCCAACTACACACAATTTTGTGGATAATGAAAATTATCAAGTAGATTAAATGGGTACGGCTCCAGCTCTTTCAGCAACTCGAGGGAAGATGATGATCACTTCAACTCCAAATGGTTCCCGAGATCTATTTGCTAAGTTGTGGTTCAATAGTGGAATGGAATGGGATAAAAAAGAGTACACATATATTAGAAAAAATAAGGCTAAAAATGACTTCACGCCGCTCTTCATTCCATACTGGATCGATCCTACGAAGAATAATGATGAATGGATTTCGAGAGAAAAGAGGACATTAGATAATATACTTAAATGGAAGGTAAATTTTGCCCACAATCTTGGTAACAAGGTTGGTTGTAGAGCGTAAACTGCTGGAAACCCCTAAAGGGTAGTTCACCAAAACAGAGTTGGAAACGACAGATGGAAAGGTTGATGAAAATCGGAAAGAAGAACTACTATGGTCTATGAGGAAACTCTAAGGATTGTAACAATGGGCAATCAGCATCCAAGCCCCTTTTTAAAGGGGAAGGTTCAGAGACTATAATCGCTCAATCCTATTCGGTTAGGATTATTGTATAGTCCGGATTACACAGATTTGTAAATCTGAGGTGGGAAACCATCTATGTAATTTCCGAGAATTCGAATGTTTAGATGCAGATACAGAAGTAGAAGTTTATGATGAAATTGAAAATGAATATAAAACAATTTCATTAGATACTATGTATAAACAGTTATTGAGAGATGAGATAGATTCTAAGGTAATAATCCAAGAGGATTAATTACCTTACTTCTAATCGAAAATTGTATCCTAATTGTTTGACTGCTTTAAATTTATCATTATTTTTTTCTAACTCTTTGTTTAAAGTAAATTTCGATTTGACTTCAATTATTAAATTTTCTGATGGAATAAAAATTATTTTTGTAAAATCAAAGTATCAATTATAAAAATATAAAGGAATGGTTTGAGAAGTAGCTTAAAAGTAATTTTTATCATGTTTTTGTTATTTCTACCTAGTGTACTAGTAGTGCATTTGGGAATCATTGATGGGAACTATTTAAGTATTATTTCAAAACAAATTTTGAATACTATTATAATTGTAACAAGTGTCGTTGTGATAACGACAAGCCTGGGTGTTTTAACAGCATGGATATTTGCATTATATAATTTTCCATTAAAAAGATATTTAGAAATAATATTAATTTTAGGTATGGTATTTCCTAGCTATGTTTTGGCATTATTTTATTCAGAAACATTCAAAGTATGGGGTGAAATAGCATTGATAGGCACATTAAGTGTGGCTACCTTACCCTATGTTTTTATGATAGTTACTATGAGTTTAAGAAGTCAATCACAACAATTAGTCGATACTGCTTTGATGTTAGGAAAAAATAATCATTGGATAAAACTTAAAGTTATATTACCTCTACTTAAACCAGCAATAGTGTTGTCATCTTTGTTAGTACTTGGTGATACATTTTCTGAATTTGGGGCAACTTATTTTTATGGTGTTGATACAATAATGACAGGTATCTATGAAATATGGTTTGGATTGCATGAAATAGAACAAGGTATTAGATTTGCATCTTGGACTTTCATAATTACTCTAAGCATTTATTATTTCATAAACACTTGGAAACACTCGATGATAGGTCATCAACCGAGTCTATCAAATAGTGGAACATTTCAGACTATTCAATCAGAAAATTTAAGTGGAATAAAAGGATTTATAATAAGTTTGTTTATTATAATCATAACACTTGTAACATTTTTCATTCCTTTTGGAGTATTAGGAATGTGGGTAGTGGCTGAATACACGGACACAGATTGGTGGAGAGTTTTTGCTGTGACTTTAAACTCATCGATGTTAGCAACCGTTATTGCTATGTTGGTTTTAATTAATACAACATTTATTTTATATCTTTTTAAAAAAAGAATACCTTATATAATGTCATTAAGCAATACATTATATTCAACTCCAGGAATTATTCTTGCAGTGGCTGCTGTGTATGTAATCAATGCTACACACTTAGAAGTAGGAGGTATTCTTTTTATATATGTTTTAACTTTAAAGTATTTAGCTATGGGTACTGATAGTATCGGTGTAGGCATTCAAAAAGTGAATAGACAATATTATTATACCACAAAAACTTTTGGAAAAGATTCAGTATGGTATATTTGGAAAATTCAGATACCAATGAGTATGCAAAGTTATTTAATAGCAGGTATTCTTGTATGGATAGATGTTATTAGAGAATTAGTAATTGGATTAACATTACGACCTCAATGGTTAGACTTATTAAGTGTTGAAATATTTAGATATATGGATATGGAACAACTTTCAATGAGTGGTCCTTGGATATTAGCTATGGTAATTATAACTATAATACCTATTTATTATATTAAAATAATGTTAAAATCTTAAAATTAAAATATTTTTAGACAAAATATAATAATAAATATATAAAAACAATTAGGTATCTATATGCTCCAAATACAAAACTTAAATCTTAATTTGAATGAACAAAATATATTAATTGATATAAATTTTGAAATAAATGCTGGAGAAATTTTATCAATTATAGGTCCAAGTGGCTGTGGTAAATCATCTATATTGAAATCAATTGTAGGTATTATAAAAGAACATGATGGTACTATACTTTTAAATAACATAGATATTACTAATTGGCCTATAAACAAAAGGAATATCACTTTAGCATTTCAAGATTTTTCTTTATTTCCTCATATGACTCTTGAAAAAAATATGTTAATTGCAAGCAATTCAAAAACAGATATCGATTATATTTTAACTGAACTGGATATCGCACATTTAAAAGATAAATATCCACATCAAATGAGTGGTGGAGAACAACAGCGTGCTAGTGTTGCTAGAGCTATAATTTATAAACCTCAAGTATTATTATTAGATGAACCATTTTCAAATGTCGATGCCATAACCACTAAAATTATAAGAAAAAAAATAACAAATATAATTAAAAAATTTAATATCACCACTATAATGGTGACTCATGATTTGGAAGATGTATTTGAGATGAGTGATAGATGTATAGTTATGAAAAAAGCAGAAATTGAACAACAAGGTTATTTAAGGGAGTTGTATAATATGCCCAAAAATAGTTATGTTGCTGAATTATTTGGTGAAGTATTAATTGTGAATGATAAAAAATATCGACCAGAAAATATAAAAATATATAAAAAAAATATAAATGATGCTTTACAATGTAGGATTTTAAATGTAAAATTTAATAAAGGTTATAATGAATTAACTGTTTCGATGTATGATACAAAATTGGTGGTCTATGATTATCATAGATTAAATTCAAGTATAGGAGATTATATCTATATAGAAACGGGTATACCCTTAAACATTTAAGAAGGAAAAAACATATGCATATTTTTTTAATAAAAATTATGAGTATAATAATGCTTGTGGCATCGGGTTTAAATTCAGCAGATTTAAATATCATCACTGACAGAAGTGATTTTCATTTAAAAGATTTGGTTAAAGATTTTGAAAATCAAACATCAAAAAAAGTTAATATTACTTTTGTAAAAGAAGGTATTATTGAAAGAGCACAAAATGGAAAGTTTGATATAATGATAACAAAAGATAGTAGTGAATTAATTGCTGCAAAACGAATAGGTATGTTGAAACCATTACCTGTAAGTGTTAGTACTTTAGTCCCAAACCAATATAAAGATCTTAAAGATGCGAAATGGTTTATTGTTAGTTATAGAATTAGAGCATTTCATGTTAAAAATACAGTAACAGATATACCATTAACTTGGACAGATTTAGCTAAACCACAATATAAAGGTAGAATATGTACTAGAAGTGCAACTCACAATTATAATCTAGAGTTATATGGAACTCTGTTAAGTGATATGGGTGAAGAAAAATTTAAAGAATGGTTTACAGCTTTTAAAGATAATTTAGCAAGAACACCAGTTGGAAATGATAGAAATCAGGTTAAAGCTGTTTATGAAGGTATTTGTGATATTGCTATCGCTAATACTTATTATAGAGGAGTTATGTTAGAGGATCCAGAACAAAGAGCTTGGGCTGAAAATACTATATTAATTATACCTGATCAAGACAAAAACCAAAATGGAGCTATTGCATTGTTTGCAGGAATTGGTTCATTAACAACAAATGCATTAAATGAAGATTTTTATAAATTTATGTTAAGTGACACAACACAAAAAGGATTATCAAAACATAATTATGAATATCCTTTATCTGTAAAAAACACAAGCCCTATGGTTTATGAATTTGGTTCATCACAAGGGTTAAATTTTTCAACTATTAAATTGCATAAAAATATTCAAAATGACTTATATGATTTAAGAAAGAAAGTTTATTTTATAGTTAAATAGACAAGTTTAATTATAAATTAATATTAAAAAATATATAATTTGGTATGAAAAAAATACAAATAATTAAAATTAAACATAAACATTTCATACCAATTTTATTTGATACAACAAAAAACTCTGAAATATTTTATGCTTATCATAATCCTTTTTTAAGAGAAACAGAATATGAAATACATACTAGATTAGAATATATAGCAAGTTCAAAAGATCTAAATAATTTCATAACTGTAGTTTGGGGAGAAAAAGGCTACAGATACCTTACATTAAAAAAAATAAAAAAAATGATTATAGAACAATATCCAGAATTATTAATTTAAAGATAAATACAAATAAAAAGGAAAAAATGAAATGAGTAATAAACCTGTAGATTATTATAATAGTTATTTTAATGATTTTTTTATGTATGAATCTTCCAATAGTCATAGTTATGTTATAGCTGATATCAAACCAGCATATGCTTTATTATTAGAAAGTATGCAAGTAGATGATAAGTATTTACTTGACTTTATAAAAGGTGAATCATTTAATATACATTATGGAGAAGCTAAAAAATTACTTGATGTATATGTAAAAGATGTTATTTCCAAATCAAAGTTAGTTGATTTTTCAAAAGCTCCATTATTAGTAATAACTGCCGTTTATAAAAAAGAAAAATATGTAATAAAAGGTGAATTTGTACTACGTGTTATAAATGATTTTATCAATAAAAAGATTATGTTAGGTGGCTTAACATATACAGAATTTAAACAATTTATAGCGAGTAATACACCTTATTGGAAAGATAGTTTAATTGAAATGCAAGAAACAATTATAAATTTATCGGGAAAAAATGCCCTATCAGAATACTTATTTTTACTGGATAGATATGAAACATATGATGAAGCATTTATAGACCGAATGAAAAGTGCTATCGATGTATTTATTTTTTAAAAAAGGAAAAAATATATGAAATTAGTTGATTTACTAGAAAGTAAAAAAGAAATTATTTTGGTATCTTCAAATAAGAATAAAATTAAAGAATTTAAAGAAATGATACCCCAATTAAAAATAGAGAATGGTAAGGATTTACCTGAAGTTCAATCCAATATGAATAATGTTATTTTATATAAAGCTTTAGATGCTGGTAAAGGATATATTGTTGAAGATACGATATTGGAAGTTAATGGTATTGAAGTAGTTGATATAAGATGGAAAAAATCAACATTATCAGAGGGTGATAAAGTTAGATGGATAGTTTCTCTAGGATATAATGATGGTCAAAATATTTCTGTTTACAGAGGAATTATAAATGGTAAGATAACATTAAAAAAAGAAAATCCTGAAGCATTTGGATTTGACGATTATGTTATACCACAAGGAACAGATAAAACCTTATTTGAATTGGGTTCTAAAAAATCAGAATTTAGTGCAAGAAAACTAGCTCTTGAAAATTTTAAAAAGAATAAAAAAGTATTTTCAAAAAAGATTACTGAAATTAAGCCCTGGACTGGAGCCTATCAACATTAGGAATATGTATATGAATAATAAATTAGAAATTAATAGAGAAATAGATAATCGAGGTAATGTTAAATATAATTATATTTCAAATAAAACAGTAATCCATAATGATGAAAGATTTATATACACATCTAAAAATGAAATAGATATTTTAGAAGCATTCAAGATATTATTAAAAAAATCAAAAAAAAATCTTTCAAATGAATTAAAAACTGTTATTGATGACATAATATCTCAACATAACATTAATACTTTGGTAGGAGATACATTATACAATACAAAAACAATGCTTGCTCATGCCATCAATAATGATAATAAAGAGGTTTTAGAATATTTACTTCAAAAAGGTGCAGATGTTAATGTTGTTGGACCAAAACAAGACCATATATTGTCTGAATTATTATTAAAAAAAGTAACACTAATACGAATTGAAATTTTAAATATTGTATTGAGTAAATTAAATCCACAAACTATAAAGAAAGATGATAATAATTTTAATCTTTATCCTTCAAAATATTTAGTAGCATTGATTAATAACGTTCAATTATCAGATAAAGATGTTTTGGATATATATCGTGCTTCAAGATCCAACATACGAAAAGAGTTAGTTGCTAAATGTAAAAGAGTGCTAGCAATATCTAGTGAAGAAGATTTACCGATGATAATAAAGGATATTTTTTTATTTTAAACATATACCTTAAAATGGAATATGTTTACATATAATGTGTAAAAAACATAAGTTTTTTGTAAAATATAAGATATATTTCAAAAGGACATAGAATGAGTTTATTAAAAGTAATACCTGTATTAACCATTATTGGTGCGGCTAGTTTGTTAATTTCGAAAACAATAAAAAAAAGATTAGATAGAGAAAAACAAAACACTCAACAATTATCTAAACAACAAATTATTGATAAAATTAAAGAGTGTCAAAATGAGTTAGCTAGATTGCACGATTTAAAAATACTAAATGATAAAAGAGAATCAACAGGACAGATAAAAAAAATCGACATAATGATAGATGATTTAACGCTTGAAGAAACTATTAAAAACTATGAAGATGAAATAAGTTTTTTGATAAAACATAGTAATTTAAAATAATGTTAGATGGATATTCAGCTTTTTTAACTAATCTTAAAAATATATATCCAGATTTATATTTGAAAATAATTTCATTTCCAGATCCAATTATTATCGGTTGGATCAATGAAATATCTGAAAATAAAAGTATGATACTGTTAGAGGATTCTAAACAAGTTAAAGACTATTTTGAAATGAAGATTAAAATATCAAACATAATTTTAAAAGATGTCAAACTATAAAAAATATAAATAAAAATAAAAAGAAGAGTTTATGGAATTAATTTCAGTAAGTTTCGTACATCATAATGTAATTAATCAATATGGTAATCATAAAATGTTGAGAGGAAAAATTAATAATTATTTTCATCAATTCATTGACAAGTATAAAGATTTTGATTATGCATGGGTTGATGAAAAATTATATATTGATAAGAAACATGGTTGGCAAATAAAAAAAGATATTGAAAAATTATTAAATAAACCAATAAAGCCTATATATGCAAAAATTTTTGGTTCGAAATATAATATAAAATTTATTGATGTAATGGATGTTAAGAAAAAAATAGAACAAAAGAAAATCAAAAAACATTATGAGTTGGAAATAAAACATAAAAGTATCAAACAAGAATTTTATAATATTATAGATAAAATAAAAAAGAGAGAAAATGGTTATAGATATATAGGTTCATTTGATCTAGAATTTTGGGAACATAATATGAACTTATTATTAGAGTTTGGTTGGAGTGTTGTGGATTACCAAGGAAAAACGCACACTACTCATTTAATAGTTCAAGAAAATTTAAAATATGAAAATGGTCAATTTTCTAAAAACAATAGATTTGCAAGAAAAGATAGTCAAACAGTACCTTTAAAAGTAGCACTCAGAAGATTTAAAGAAGAGTTTTTAGATAAAGTAGAGGTATTGGTAGGTCATGGATTAACAAATGATTTCAAAGTTTTAAAATTAAATGGTTTAGATTTGAATTTAGAATATATAGATACCTCTGATATTGGTTCTGTAATAATGGGTGAAACTGATAAAGTGTCATTATCACGATTATTAGATTATTTAAAGATTGAACACGATGATTTACATAATGCGGCAAATGATGTTGAATTTATTTTAAAAGCATTTTTTGAGTTAGGTAATTTATAATTAAAAAAAGGATGATTTTATATGGAAAATGATATAAAAATACAAGAATATGCATCAAACACTATTAATTATTTTAGAAAGAATTATATTAGTGACGGTTTAGAAATCAATTATCAATTACTCGAGGGTAATAAAATAAAATTTAAAATTCCAAAAGATGAATATAACAAGATAACACAAAAGCTTAAAGAGGATAAATTTGATTTTGAGGTTATACCTAGTGATAGAAAAATGGAGTTAGAATTTCCCCAACACAATGGTTCACGATTATTAAAAAGTAAGTTTTTTCATTTCGATGTATATTTTGTAGAATTAGCAGCTCTTAAAAATGTTGATAATATTATTAATAAAAATGAATTAAATATTAAGAATTGGTCAGATTTTTTCGATATGATAGACCCAGAATATAGAAATTTATTTATACATATAATAAATGGCATTCCAATAGCAACACATAAAAATGAGTATAATAAAATTATTGCTAAAAAATTTTATTGGTTAGATCCAAAAGATGGTTTGTTTGAGAAAAAAGAAAAATTAATTAATGATGAATGGAAAGTAACATATCAGTTAGTTACAACTAATTTGCATCAAATATTTAGAATGTTTTTCAAATTTTTTGATGAAATACCATTGAATGAATTAGCTGATTTTAATAAATTTAAAGAAATAATCATGAATACAAAATATAAAACCTATATTTGAAATAAATAATACAAAACTAAAGTTTATTTCGAGGTTTCAATGAGTTATACACAATCAGAATTAAATTATTATAAAAAAAACCCAAAACAAATAACATCTGATTTGGATAAGGCATTATTAAAAGAATTACTCGATCATGATATTCAAAATATGAAATATATCAAATCTCAAACATTCGAACTAATACAATATGCTTATAATAAAGATAAGTCTGTCTTTAAATATATAGATTTTAGTAAAGTATCTATTCAATTTTTAGAAAAGGCAGTAGAATCATCTCCAACATTGATACAATATGTTTATTCTCCTAGCCCTGATTTAATTAAAATTGCATTAAGAAAAGATTTAAATATTTTACCATATGTTGAAAAATATTTAGATGAAAAATTATATGATTGGTTATTAAAACAAAACGGTTTATTGTTAGAACATATACCAATTAAAAAACAAACAGAAGATTTAATACGAATTGCATTGCATGAAAATATTGAATCATATAAATATGCGTATATTAAAACAAAAGAATTTGATTTGTATATTATTGAAAAAGACCCATCAAGAATAGATCTTATTTCAGAATATTGGCCTGAATTAATAGAACCATTAGTTAAATATAATCCGAGATTTGTTACCAAGTTTTTTAAATATCCTGAATTAATTACACAAGAAATTAAAAAGTTGGTTATTAGCCTTGAACCTAAAATGTTTAAAATCCTACCTGATCCAAATTTCGAGTTAATGAAATATGTTATTAGTTTAGATATTAATAATTTGGATTATATAGCGTACAATCAAGATTTATTAGATTATGCTATATCGGTAAATGGTTTAGCTTTAAAATATGTAAGAAAGAAAGATTTAAGAACAATTAAAAATGCTTTAAAACAAAATATCAATGCTTTGGATTATATACCGTATCCGAGACAATTTTTAATAGATTATGCGTTTACACAAGACGGTCTAGCATTAAAATATATTACTAATCCTACATATGAACAATGTTTAGATGCTGTAAAACGAAACGTAGAAGCAATAAAATATGTACCTGAAATATTTAAAAGCAATGAGATCCAATTAATAGCTTTAATTGGAGGTCCTGAGATAATACCATATATAGGAAAGCCTGCTGATAATGAGGTAATATTACAAATTTTAAGAATAGACCCTAGCTATATATTTAAAATCGAAGACCCAACAGAAGAAATGTATATGAATGCTTTTGCAGCTGCGGGAAGATTAATAATGTTTTACCCTGATTGGAATGAAAAATTTAATGATGATATAATTTCTACAGCGTTAAACCATGATGGAGCGATATTTGAATTTGTAAAATATAAATCAAAAAGATTAGCTCTTGTAGCGATTGAACAATATCCACCTGCTATACAATGGATGGATTTTCAAGATATTGAAATAGCTAACAAAGCTGTATCATTAGACCCAAGAACATTATTTTTTGTTGATAAAAATATTATGTCTGCATCATTGATAGAGATGGCTATTAAACTAGATCCAGAATATTTTACTAGAACAACAGGGGTTTTAACATGGGAAGAATGGATAAAACAAACAGATTTCAAATAAACCAAGGAGAAAAAAGAGATGAATTTAGGCGAATTATATGAAAGTTACACTACACCACATACTGAGTTTTTAAGATTGTACCAACAATCCAATTTAATGGAATGCGAAACATTAGATGAAACAAAACAAAAAGTAAAACAAATATTTCTTGAAGCAGATAATTATGCTAATGAAAATAAATTAGAATATAGATATTTTGATTTGGCAAAAACACCTTTATGGCATGAAATAGAAATAGAGCCTGAACATTTCATTCTTAAAGGATTTGATGCTTATATCAATGTTGATTTAAAAGAATCTATTGAAGACATCAAACCATTTGTATCTATTCAAAATGATAATGTCGACCAATTATCTAAAGAACAAAGAATAAATATTGATGAAGGATTTATAAATTCATTAAATGAATTGCAAAGAGCAATATTTTCGGAAGCTCTAGAACGCATAGAAAAACAAACTGTAGATAAGTTACAAAAAGTGTGGTCTTTAGAAAAACAAAGAATTGATAAATGGGTAAAAACTAGTAAAATTAAATTAAAAGGTGAATTATAATGGCTAAATTAAGTAAAATTTTTGAAAGTATAGAAAATATTGTATATGAAAAAGAAAAATATCAATATTTTGCAGAAAAATTATTTGAATCATTAAAACTTGAAGAAGGATTATCTAAAATTGGTTTTAAAATCGAGCAAGTGGAAGAAAAAATATTATCTGAAGCATTAAAATATTCAAGCGAAAAAGAAGCCATTGATTTTTTAAAAGGTATTGAAAAAGAATTTTTAATTAATGAAAAATGGACAGAAACATTAGTATCTGCAGGACAATGGGTAGGTAAAAAAGTTGGTGAATTAATTGATAAAGTTAAATCATGGTGGAATGGTCCAGTTAAAACAGCTGTTAAAAAATTCAACGATATGGTAATTGTGTATGCTGATAAACTACAAAGCAATGCTAGAATATCTTTAAATCAAAGTATGGAATACAATGAATCTAATAAATCATATTTGATGGAAAATGAAGAAATAGAGGAATTAGAAAATACCGATATGTTAATCCAAAACTTATTTGATGGAAAAATCGTAAATGGTAAAAAAACAGGATCGAATCAAAAAAGAGTTAAATTTTATTCGATAACTAAAAATGGTAATAATATAACTCTTTGGGTAGGTTCTGCTCCACAAATAAAATCAATGAATGTGTTGGGTGTATTTACAAGATCAACAAGAAAACTATTTTTAAATTTAGATACAAATTTTATTTCTAGTCAAATGGAAATGGGATTTATTTCAGAACTTTTAACAAGTATCAAAAATAATCCTCAAATGAATCCAGACAATTACTATAGTGAAATTAAACAAAATGGAAAAAAAATAATTTTAATTCATAATAATAAGAACATACAAATTATTCCTGGAAAAATCATGATATTGGGGTTAGCTAATAAATCTAATACAACAATCAAAATCAAAGAAACTGTAGATCAAAATAAATTCAAGCAAATTTTTGGTATAGAAGATGCAACAGAAACAACATCTCCAATAGAAAAAAGTGATGATGAACCAAAGCAAGAAGATTTTATGGGTAGTGATGGAAAACCTGATATTGAAGCATATAATAAAGCATTTGAGGAATGGTCTGAAAAACATGACTCTGATAATTTTGGGGATGATAGTGAAATTGATGATAATGAATATATAAAAAGTTTAGAAGATAACATTCTAAAATCATTAAATATAACAGTTGAACAGATTAAAAACGAATCTATATCTTCAATAATAATGTCTAAATTCCAAAAAGATCAAAGCATAACATTTAATGAAATCCCTGATTACAATGAATATATAGCATCAGTTATGGAGTATTATACCCTTAAAAAAGATGATAAAATATTTTCTGATAAGTTAAATAATTTAAGTGAGGATTTAACTAAAATTGTAGAACAAGGTTATCTAATCATTATTAATAAAGAGTTAGAATTGGTTGATGATATTAGTTCAAAAGAAAAAATTTTATCTAGTGCTTTGGAATATGCAATGGAATTATTTGAATTAGCAAAAAGTTTTGATATAACATTTGAATACGATGTAATAAGTGTGTGGACTAGTAATCTTGAAGACCAGGCTGAAATAACAAATACATTAAATGACCAAAAAGCAAAAATAGAAGCAAATTTCAAAAATGCAAAAGAATTAATTTTAGAAATGGTAAAAATAGGTTCTGAAAATGTTGATACAGCCTTATTGGAAAAATTAAAAGTTGATAAAAATAAACTATGGACGGGATTTATTAAATTTGCTAATTCACATCATAATGATATTGCTGATATTATTAGAGGTACAAATGCATCGGGACACTATACTGGTATGACTCAAAATGAGTTTCTTGCTTATGCTGGAACATTAGAAACAATGCTAGGTGGAATTATTAATAAAAAGTCTATATTAACCAATCAAGCATATGAAATAAATGCATTACAAAAGTTTATAAATGATGTTAAAAATGCAGCTAGTATTTTATCACAACACATAAATGCAACAACGTTGAGAGCAACAAAAGATACTCCTGATGAAAAAGCTAAAAAAGTTTCAACAGCTTTAGGAAGTAAAAATGCAGAAAATGATTTAGCAAAATTAAATGCTTTTAAAGCAATGATATTTTAGGGAGAGATAATATAATGAGAATAATAAAAAGAAATAAAAAATTGGTAGAATCTATTGATATAAAAGCACAGGTTCAAGAGATTAAAAGCTCTTATCCTAATGCAACAACTGAAGAATTAATTTCAAGAACTATTTCAACATTAAAAAAAGCTAACCCTGAAATTAAGATTACTGGTGTAGAAGCATTAGATATTGCAAGAGAAATATTTGATTTCAAAAATGATATAGATGTTGTTAATTTTTTTGAAAAACGAAAAATAAAAGAGCGAATAAAAGTTTATGATAAATCACTAGATTTTTCTAAAATTCCAGACGAGATTAAAACTTTAATTTCAAGATTATCAGATGCAGATAAAGAAAATTTAATTACAAGGTTGCAAAAATGAGAATAACAAAATTAAATGATTATAAAAATATAAACACTACAACAAAACAAGTTAAAAAAATAATACATGAGATAAAAGACATTTATAGTAAGCATTCGATAAAATTAGAATTGGTTGAAGCAACATTAACTAAAGAGGATATTGCAAAGTTATTTAGGACTGCAATCAAAACAAAAGAAAATACAAGATTGATAGGTAAATTAGTCAATTTATCTACTCCAATGATACAAGCCATTAGTAATAAGGCAGCTGAGCTTGCAAAATTATTAAAAACATCTAAACCTATAGATGATGCAGATGTAACCTTAAAAATGATGTTTGATAAAATAAAAACTAAAACAAGTGACCATACTATTATTGATAGTCTTGGAAAATATTTGAATTTAGGTATAACTAAACCAGAAAAATCGGCATTCACTCTAGGAGTATTTAATGCTGCACTTGAGATTTTAGAAGAACCTTCAGAAAAACCAATATTAAATCATTTAATAACTGATCTTAATAAGTTAATTGATACAGAACCAACAAATGATATACAGGTAAATACCATAAATACAGGGGTTTTAGCAGGACAAAGTTTTAGTGAAACATCACTAGATATGGTTAAACAAATAAGTGATGCAAACCAACTGGATATAGAAACTCATAGAAAAGAAATTTTATCTAATACTAATGAAATATTTGATAATAGTATATCTGTTAAATACCCTGAAACCATAAACAAATTTATTGAAAGGATAGAGCATGTAACATTGGTTGGTCAATTAAATGATTATGTTTTTAATTATAACTTGTATGTAGATAATGATTTAATGAAAAAAATAAATACAATAATAACAAATCTTAAGAACGCAGTAACGGAATATGACAAATATTTATCAATAGCACAATTACATGACCTATTAAATCTTATTCAAAACAACACATCAAAACAAGAATTACTAATATCATTGAGTTCAATTTATAAACAGTTCGGTGATATAACATTAACACCCGAGCAAGAGATAGTAGTTAAAGACATGTCTAAAAACATACCTCAAACCATAAATGCATTATCACAGAGTTCTAGTTTTTTTTATGATATTATTAAAAATGCCATACAATCATCTAAGGACAATTTAACAAAGTCAAAAGAAATTAAGAAAAGTGCATCAACTATTAGTGAAGGTATATTAGATGGGTTAATCCAGAAAGTATCATTTGAAAAACTTGAAAACGATTGGATCAATGCAGGAAGACCTATGGATAGTGAAGAAATTATAAAAATATTAACAAAATATTTTTCGGTAGATACTGTTAATAACATTTTTAGAAGCAACTATATTACTTTTGATAAAAGTGAAAGTTCCGATGAAAAGCCAATAAATAATGAAATAATAGATATAATTATATCCAAGGTAGAAGCAGGAAATATCGATAAAGATTTATTAAAAGATTATATAATAGTTGCTTAAAAAATGACCATAGATGAATTTAAAATCGAGTTGAAGAATAATATACATCAATTATCTAAAAACATCAGCGATGGCAATATACCATTTTCTGATGTAACGACATATATAAATGAACTCTCTGTTCCACCTTTAATAAAATTTGCCTACCTATCACATCCAAAATGCACAGTTAAAGAGTTTAAAAAACATTATAGACCATTGGTACAAAAGACTGGACTAGCGGCATACAATATACTTACAAAAACACATTTGGTTGAAAACATAAGTATTATTTATTATGTATTAAATATTGAGGATGAATCAATAGAATCTATTGAAAAACTCTATCCTGCAAAATATCATGTATTTAATGCTATAGGTAAAAATCCTCAATGCAATCAAACATTTAAAAATTTATTATATACCTTAACTAATAATCCTGAATATTTAACAAAAAGTGCTCAAGACATATTCATTTTTTAAGCACATATTAAGTATTAAAATAGTAAAATAATACAAACTTTTAATAGAGGATGTATTTTATGCTTGAATATATATTATTTGCAATGGGTGTAATCTTGGGTATTGGAACTTATCATATTATAAAAAAACCTAAAAAAAACCAAGATATTTTTACAATTACAAGTGATAATGTATTTAAAGCAAATAAATTCGACGATATAATTACTAGCAATAAAAATCACCCTGATATAGAGAATTCAAATCTAAACATAGATAAGGAATGTGAAGAGAGTGATATAAAAAGTAAATCAAAAAATAAAAAAATAGATATGTCGATGATACAAAAAATTATATTAGATGGGAGTGCTGGAGCAACATTTACTAGTGACCAATTAATACTTGATAAAAACGCTGCTTTGAAATTAGGTAATCATCATACTTTGTATATTTATTCTAAAAACAATGGATCAAAAAACAAACACAATTTAGAATATCTTAATTCGTACGATTTAGAAAATTTTAATTCGCTACAAATAGAATATATTATTGTTAAAGGAAGCGGCAATTTAGTATTTGATCAATTAAGTTTTAAGCATGAATTAGATATACATGTAAAAGGTAGTGGGGATATTGATTTATTGGGTTGTACTTGTTATAATGCATATTTAGCAGTTCATGGTAGTGGTGACATCATGATGGATAGAGATTGTGAAGCAAATAGATTAAATTTAACCGTGATTGGTAGTGGCGATATAACAATAAAAACTAAAAAATATAAACAACTCATAGAAACTATTATAGGTTCGGGGGATATACATATAATGTGATTTATTTTAAAACTAATGTGAAATATTAGTTAAAAAGAGAGCACAAAATGATAATAAATGCTAATACATGTGTGACAACACATGCACATACAACAAATAACTTAAGCAACAGATCTATCTATGGTGATGCTTATATATCTACTAATGATAACAAATATAATTTAAATAATCGATTAGATACAATAGAAAAAATATTGAAAGATATAATGCAAAACTATCCTGAATTAATAATAAAATATCCTGAAATATTTAAAGAATAATATAATAAAAAAATTGTAAAATAAGTGTATAAAAGATTAAATAGAAATTGGAGTTAATATGGCAAAGAAAAAATCGAGTTTATTTGATAGCGTAAGAAAAAATTTAATTAAAAAGAATGATGACATTGTTCTAGATTTAACTGAACCAAAAATTTGGGCAGATTCAGGAAATTATGTATTAAATCATATTTTGAGTGGTTCATTTAGTAAAGGATATCCGGCAGGTCGTATGGTACAATTATTTGGTGCAAGTGGAAGTGGTAAATCATTTTTAACTGCTCGGGCTATAGCTAAAGCGCAAGAAGCTGGATATATGGTTGCTGTATTAGATTCAGAACAAGCAATTTCACAAGATTATTTATTAAAATGTGGCGTGGATATAGACCCATCAATGTTGATGACTATACAAGTTCAAACAGTTGAACAAACACAAGATGCCATGATTGAGGTTTTAGATGGGGTTAGAGCTGAACAGAAAGCATTAGGTAATAATTCTGAATTAAAATTAATGATAATTGTAGACTCAATCGGAGCATTGAATTCGACTAAAGCATTAGATGATGCTGAAAGAAATCATCATGCATCTGATATGGGAACAAAAGCAAAAGCTTTAACTAAAATGATCAATATTGTAACACAAAAAATTGGTATTACTGAAAGTATATGTATTTTGACTAATCATTCGGCACTTGAGGTAGGGGTTATGTTTCCACAGGAATTACCAAAAGGTGGAAAAATAATGGAGTATGCTCCTTCAATTTCATTAAGAATTGGTAAAGGTAAAATTAAACCAGCTGATTTAGTAGAATTAGAATATTTATATGGTGGAGAAATTCCAAAACATTTAGGAGCTTTAGGTATCGTATCAAGAATTGAATTATATAAATCACGATTTACTAGACCATTTAGAAAAGTGCAATTAATGATTCCATATGACTTTGGTTTACCTGAATATGCTGGACTATTTGACTATCTTAAAGATAATGGAATAATCATTGAGGGTGGTAGAAAAGGGTATTATAACTGTACTGAAGTAACATTCGAGAAAGATTTTTCAAGAAAAGATTTTATAAAGGGTGGTTGGGCAGATATTATAATGAAACACTTATTGGCTGAAGAAGCGAAAGGTCATATTTATGATTTTATTATGAAATCAGCTGAAGATATCGAAAGAGAAAAATCAAGTAAAGATGATATGATTGTGGAAGAATTCGACGATTCTAATGAAGATTAATAGGCGGTGATAAATGCAAAGAACTGATATTAATATAGATTTAAGAATACGATCTAGACAAACTGGAAAAACCACAGAATTGGTTTCAAAATATTTTGAATTAATAACACAAGGTAAAAAACCTTGTTTTATAACAGTTAATTTAAATAATAACAAAGATAATATTATCAATAAAATGAAATCGATCAATAATTTGGAAAACTATAATGATAAAATTTTAAATTATGAGTCAATTAACATTACTCATTTTGATAGTTTTATATTAGATGATTTTAAGTATGCTAAAAATAAAGCATTAAAAAAAATTATAAATCATGCATTAGAAACAAATAAAGCAGTTTTCGGATTATCGAGTATGAAAATTTTAGATAATTATATGTTTAAAAGGTTGTCTGCAAATGTTTAGGGTAGTAACAATACATGATATTTTAGATGGTACATTTAATGAAGATAGTTTTGTAGTGGAAGAAGCTTTTTTCTTCACAATCAAATCATCTCCATATTATGTTATTTATAATAAGATGGCTGAAATAATTGGTATGGTTCCATCAGACTATAATTTATTTTTTAAAGTAGATCATCATGGTGGTTTTGAAGATATAGATATGGAAAATGTGATTAGATTATTTCAAACTGGTGAAAAATTTAAATTAGTTGGAACCAAATCAAATAGCAATAAAGTTACATTAATAGATAGTGAAGACATTGCAAGATTTCATTTAGTTGAAGATGACTATATTAATATACCATTTACTAATAAAGCATTCGATTGCGAAGGCATAGTTATATTTAAAAATATGGCTTCATTGGCAGATTCATTAAATATCGAAGATATTTACTAAAATTAAGGAAAATTTTATAATAAAAATATTATAATATTACTTATCATCAAAGAAAGGAGAGTTTGAATGCCAAATACAAATAAAGTTATTCAAAAAGTTGTACAGACTGAACATGATGTAGAAGATGTTATAAGTGATGTAGTTCATGAAACAAGTTTAAGTTTTAAACCTAAATCACCTGCTGGAAGAAGATTTAGAATTTTTTTAAAAAGAGGATTAACAAGATGGATTAATAGAAATATTAGATACATTTTTGTATCCTTCTTAGTTTTTTTTATAAGTATATATTCGTTTATAAAGATAAATGCATTGTATGATGAAATTAATATTTTGAAATCTGAAGGTGTTAAATATGTATTATTAGATGAAACTGTTATAGAACAAAAGAAAGAAATTGAAGAATTAACAGAAAAATTAAATAATGGTTCATATATTTATGTTAATGAAAAAACACTATTAAAAGATATGAAACAAAGATTTCCTAATATTTCTAACCGAGTAGCTGAAATCATTGTAAAAACAGTTTTAGAAGAGTCAAAAAAATATAATATAAATCCTATGATTTTATATGCTTTGGGTGGTGTTGAATCTAGCCACAGACATTGGATTGAACATGATAAAGTAACGGTACAGATTGAAAATCCTGATGGTTCTTATAAAAATATCATAACTCGAGCAGTTGGTTGGGGTGGAGTAGTGTGGGAAATACATAAAAAAATGCTTATTGAAAAAGGAATAGCAACAACAAAAGGTGATTTATTTTACCCTGAAATTAATATTAGAGCATCAGCGGCTATATATGATATGTATTTTAAAATGGAAAAGAGAGATGGTGTAACAAGCCAAGATGTTTCAGCTCAAAGAAGATATTTTGGTGGAAATTTCCAGGTTTATTCTGATAGAATAAGTGCAGAAATTATGCAAGTTATTAAATCTGCGATTTATAGATAATTATATTTTTGTTTAAGGAAAATGTAAAATGATTAATAGTATTTTAGTAACAAAAGAATTGGAAAGGAATATAACTATGTCACAAATGCAAGAAACAGTTGATAGATTAAAAGAACTTTTATTCTATGCCATTAAATATAATGCCACAAATAAAGATTTGATAAGAAAAGATTTAAAAAGAGCTCAAGATAAATTAGACAAAGCTCAAGAAGGTAAGTGATGGATATTTTTGAAATAGCACAGCAAGGAATGAAGATACAGGCTCAAGAACAAAAAGAGCTTCAATTAGAACAAGAGGCTGAGGCAAAAGGTAAAAGTTTTAAGTTAGATATTCATGAAATATTAAGAGCATTAGCTGAAAAAGATTATGATTGGTTTAATAGATTAGGTGAAAATCAAAAAGCATTTTCACCATATATGACCAATTTATGGTTGAGTATGATTTGGAATAAAGATAGTTATCAAAAAGCATTTAGTAATAATGATAAAGTTTATGTTGAAATGATAAAGAGTATAAATGAACGATTAAATACAGGTATTTTTAGTATGTCTAAAGAAATGTATTGGTTATTGGCAAATACTATACAATTTACTGATGCTCCATTTACTACAGATTATAAAAAATTAGTAAAGAAAGAAACTACTGATAAAATACCTAAAAAAGTAATTGATTATATATCTCAAGAATTATATTCATCAAGTGATAAAATTTATGATATGATTCATAATGGTTTAATAACAGAAGAAGCTTTAAAAGCAATTGCTCTAGATCTAGATACTTTAGAAGAACAAAAAAGGAAGAAATAATGCTTGCTTCAGAAATATTAGAAAAAACTAAAATCGGTGATAAAATATTTGTAATTAAACCTATTGAAATAAATTGGAAAAATATTAGATTTTCCAATACCTCAATAACATATGCCGAATATATTATATCAGCCTCAGTTGATGTTGGATTTTGGTCTAATAATTCCAATGTATTGAAATGCATTCAAACAAATGAAGGAACCAAAAATTATTTAAATATTATTACAAGTAATAATACATTATATCAATGTTTTTTTACAGCACAAGATGCAGAGGTTTACAAGGTTTTAGAATTACAAACTTTGGAAGATAAAGTATTCGCTTATATTGATCAATTAAAAGAGAAAACAGCTAAAAAACTTAAAAAATTAAAACATCAAGAAAAATTAGAAGATTATATTTTGAAATATCCAGAAAGTTTTATAAAGGTAATGTAATGATAGATTTAGTTGAAGATTTAAAAAGATATAAAAATGTGTGGATTTTAAATAGTAATATAACCTGTGAAGATATGGAACTTATCCAATATCATATAACTGCCTTTGAATATAGAGGAATAAACAAATTTTATGCTCAATTAAAAACAAATTCTCAAAATAAACAGTTTAAAAAAATTATTAATCTTGTGGGTTTTAGATTAGAATTTGCTAATAACCCAAATTATAAAGTATTTGAAAGTAAATATGATGCTATAAAGTATTTTTGTAAACAATTGAAATTGAACCCTGAAAAAAATAAAAATTTATTAAAAAAACTAAAAAAAAATCATATACAATATTTTATTTAAGGTAAGTTTAAACAAAAAAATCATATCATAAGGTATGAATACAAAAAGGCATAACCATGAATAATACTAGCATTGTTATAAAAATTTCAAATGAAAAAATTCTTAAATTCTGTGTGAATAGTATTTATCTTGGACGATTGATAACTAATTACAAGTTATATCAAAAAGACACTGCATTTATAGAACAATATATTAAAGATTATGCTGAATATATATCTGATTGCTCCACACCCTCTACAGATGGTATAATTGTTATAGATTTTATAGAAGATATTATATTGGACAGTCAATGTGTTACAGGTATTAATAAATTAACACCTTTAGAGATAAAATCATCAAAAAATGGTAATATACCCGATGAAACAACAGAAAATAGTATAATCGATAGATTTTCGGTTTTAGTTAAAAACAATTATCTTAAAGGATTTGAAGAATGGTCTGATAAAGGTTATTATTTAAATAGAAAAATAGGTTCAATGGATTTATCACAATTGTTAGAATTAATAATGCATACTTCGGCTTATGGACAATTTGTCTTTGAAACAAAACCATTTAAAGTTGAATCATATTTGGAACATAATAAGGAAGATCAACAATTATTGTTCGAACGATTAAAAGACTTGAATATATTGAATGAAGAAGATATAAATCAATGGAATAATTATTTAAATAGATTAAAATAAAAGATAAAGGTCTAAAAATGTCAAGAAAATTGATTTCAGAATTTCCTACAGATATAACAATTTTATGGAAATCACATATTCCAACTTTAAGTATAATACCTGTAAGAATCAATGCCATACATTTACATCAAAATGGAAATGATGATTATAGTGAAATGCATTGGTCAATGGTCAAAAATAAAATATCACAATATAATATTGAATCGATAATGCCAAAATTTAGCATTGAATTAATAGATGCAGACGGCAATATATTACCAAAAATGCCAGTAGAGTATAAATTCTATAATAAAGATTACCATGGATGGTCAATAAAATCAAATTTACATTTTACAAAAGATGAAGCTGCAAAAAGACTTTGCAAAAACATAGAATATGTTTGGCCTGTAAGGAAACAAGAAATTCAATATGCAGACATAGAACTTATAAAACGGAATTTAGAAATTTTAAAAAGTGAATTTCCACATTATTTGATATAGCAACAACATAGAAAAGGATTTATTGTATGGAAATGGATGAATTAAAAAACGCAAAAATTTTAAACTACATTCTAGGCACTTTAGTTTTAGTATTAATAACGTTTATATTGAATTTTGGTTTGGATAATAAACCCCAACCAAAACAAATACAAAAGAATACAATACAAGAAATTAAAATAGAAAAGGCTGAACCTGAAGATGAAAAACAAAATATAATTTTGGTGAATTTGAATAACCATGAGAAAGCAGCTTTATTTCTTTTAATACCATTCTGTATGGTTTTGGGGTTTATAATAAATGGTTTAAAAAGAATTGGAAAAGATTATAAGCATAGAGAATCATCAATTAAGTTTAAATAAATATGCATATCTGGAGAATAATTTCTTACTATATTTGGTCTTTTATGCTTGTACATATAATTTCCTCTTTTATTTTAAATTTACATAGTGAATTACAAAATCCACTAACTATCTGATATTTATTCTATGCACTTTAATTGTTAAAATTTGATATTTTTTGTAAAATAATAGTATAAAATTAATAAGGATTGAAATGGCTAACTACTTTGATTTTGAATATAATAAAAAGAGCGATCCTGCCCATGTAATTGTCTGGGAACAGAATTATGAAACTGGAAAAGTTGAAGAGAAAAAGTATAATGTATCAGATTATTTATATTTCTATATTGATGCTATTGATGAAAGCAAAGCCGATAAAGAATTTACATCTCAAAGAGGTACAAAGATTCAAAAAGTTGAAGCTGAAGATTATAAATCATTAAGAAATGGAGAAGCAGCAAGATTTTATCAAGGAATGAATCTCAATACATATGAAAGTGATATAGAACCAATTCAAAAAGCAATGTTAGATAATTATGGTAAAGATAATCAAAAAGCTGCCACATGGAATTTAGCTTTGTATGATATTGAAACAGATGTTAAAATTGAAGATACATTTATGGAAATGAGAGAAAATGCACATCGAGAGATAAATGCTATATCAGTTTGGTATTCTAAACCAAATAAATTTTATAATTTTACGGTGGTTCCGCCTGCTTTACGAGATGAATGGGATTTTGAAAAGGTTGAAAAGCGTGGTAATTTTGAAATTATATATTTTGATAATGAAGCGGATATGCTTGAATCATTTTTTGATGTAACAAAACAATATGAAACCATTGCTTTAGGTGCCTGGAATGGGGATTTCTTTGATACCAAATATATTTTTGATAGATCAAAAATGTTATGGGGAGAAAAAGGTGCTGCTCAAAGAATGGGTAGATTTACTAAAGTTAGAAAAACTAAAGTGATGTTGGGTGATAAAGAAGAACTACTAGTAAGACCTATTGGAATGATTTGGTATGACTGTTTGGAAGCTTATAAAAAGAATGGACCAGAATTAGAATCGTTCGCTTTAAATGCTGTAGCAGAAGAAGAATTGGGTACATATAAAATTGAATTTGAAGGAACATTCGAAACATTGTATCATGGTACTCGAAAAGATAGAGCTAGATTTGAAGAATTAACACCAAAAGCTAAAAGAAAATCATTACAAAAAAGATCAAATGAAATAGGTAAATTGGTTATTGAAGATTTGGGTTTATATGATGAAGCTAAAAATAAAATTGATGCTGATAATACTATTGAAGAACATGAAAAAGAAACAAGAATTCAAATGGAACTAACTGATATGTTGGGTGAACTATTAAATGATTCAAATATTAAAGAAGAATTAGGAGAATCATTCGAAGATTTTGAAAGGTTTGTAGTATATAAAAGATTATTGGATACTTATAGATTATTCATTGATTATTCTAATCAAGATAGTCAATTATTACATGATTTAGAAAAAAAATTAGATAAATTTAAAACTTTGATGATGTTGGCTCAATATAATGTTTCTGGATTTCAAGATGTTTTTTCGACACTTAAACAGACCGAACAGGGAATTACAAATTTCGCCCATTTATATAATAAAAAAGTAGTTATTGATAGAGAATATAATAAATCTAAACAAATTTATAATAAATTCATTGACCCTGAATTATTAAGAATCAGGGAAACAAATGATTATAAAATTTCTCCTGATGACAGCCCGACAGTTAAAAAATATAAAAGTTTGACAAGTCAGCCAAAAATTCCCGGCGCAAATGTATTGTTGCCATCCATAGGTTTAATCAGTTTTGATGAAGATGTAACACCAGCATTAGCTAGAGAGTTTAAAGCTCTTAAAGCTCAATTGAAAGAAATTGATGCACAATTAGCTCAGTTTGAAGAAGAGGAAGATTAAATTCTCTCTTCAACTAATTTGATACATTTTTCCAATGCTTCATTTTTATTTTCATAATCCCATATTTCCAAAACAGTAAATCCTTCTTTTTCAGCTATTGAAATCTTTTCCATATCCATACTATGTTTTTCATCGGCTGTTTCTCCAGTCCAAGCACATTTCCATGTATTCCATTTTTCACCTAATAATTCTTTTGATGGGTGAACATGATTACCATTAAATTCAAAAATAAGTTTCAATGGTAGAATTGTGTAATCATAAGAATAAACCTTGTTACCATTTTCAATTTTATATTCTAATGATTCATTACCACCAAACCACAGATCTTCAAGTTCTAAGTCCATAGTTAGAAGGTGTTTTGTAAGAGGTTCAAAGAATTCTAAAGATTCTTTAGATGCCTTATAACCGGCATTGCTATTTTTATAAGCTCTCCATCTTTTTATACCCTCTTCAAGACCATGCACTCTGATGAAATTTTCCTTAGTATTGGCAGATCTTTCACAGTAAAGGTTGTATTTTCTTTCACCTTCAACTTTTCCATGTCTTTTGATAAAATTATCTTTTGTCGATTTAGATTTATCTTTAAATTCCTGCCACTTTTGTTTACCTAATTTTTCACCATGTCTTCTGATGAAATTTTTTTCGGTAGAAATACATTTAGATTTCCATTCATTCCATCTTATTAGACCTTCTTCTTTTCCATACTTGTTTTGTAATTTTTCTAAACTCAAACCTTTC
>JACCEA010087835.1_pt1 | contig 27205 bp, 23 predicted proteins | sample 7449851 | NCBI WGS metagenome assembly JACCEA01 (sample SAMN15323453, study PRJNA562643) | freshwater metagenome | isolation source: river surface water | place: USA:Blue River Watershed | collected 2017-08-18
TCATGTCGCCCTTCAACACATTGATCATTTGAGGCAATTCATCAATCGACAATTTCCTTACTAACCCACCAAATAAAGTAATTCGTTGGTTGTCTGGCAACAAATTACCCAAAGAATCCTTCGCATCCGTCATGGATTTAAACTTGATGATAAAAAATGGCTGGGCATCTTTACCTGGTCGCTCTTGAAAGAAGAATACACTTCCCTTATTCTGCCAGAACAATACAATACAAGTAATCAAGAGTATCGGTGAAAGCACTATCAACAAACATATTGATACCAACAAATCAAAAAGGCGTTTCCCTATTTTTCTATACATGAATGAGAATTACTAAATAAAAAGAGCCCCGCAAAAATACGAGGCTCTCTATGCAATTATTTTATGAATGAATTATTTTTTATATTCTTCCTTAAACCAGTCAAAGGTAATCTTGATTCCATCTCGTAATCTGAACTGAGGGTCGTATCCAAAAAGACTTTTCGCTTTATCAATGGATGCCAAACTATGCGGAATATCGCCAGCCCTAGGTGGACCAAATGTGGGTTGGACATCCGTACCGGCTGCACTTACAATCGCATCCCACAATTCTACTAAATTGGTGCGATCTCCTACTGCTATATTCACTACTTCATGCTTTTCTAATTGCTCTGTATCCAACATGGCTTTGATATTCGCTTGCAGGGCATTCTGAACAAAAGTAAAATCCCTAGAGTTTGTTCCATCTCCATTAATTTTTGGCGAGGTGCCTTCCATTGCTGCTTTCATGAATAGTGGTATCACGGCAGCATATGGATTGTTGGGATTTTGTTTGGGTCCGAATATATTAAAATATCTTAGGCCAATGGTATGTAGGCCATACACCCGACTGAAAACATCACCATACAATTCATTCACCCATTTAGTAACAGCATAGGGCGAAAGGGGCTTTCCTTCATTTCCTTCTACTTTAGGAAGCTCTTTGCTATCACCAAAACTTGAGGAACTTGCGGCATAAACCATGCGTTTTAGGTTGGGAGATTCTTTAGCAGCAACGAGCATGTTTAGGTGTCCACCGATGTTTACATCATTCGATGTAACGGGATCTTCAACTGAACGGGGTACAGAGCCCAATGCTGCCTGATGACTGATATAATCCATACCTTCTACTGCCTTTTTACAAGTTTCCAAGTCACGAATGTCACCCTCGATAAACTCAAAATTGGGTAATCCAATGAATCCCTCAACATTGGAATAATAACCATTGGATAAATTATCGAGTACTCGAACTTGTTTCGCTCCCAAACTCAACAGCAATTCCACCATGTTGCAACCAATAAATCCAGCGCCACCGGTAATTAAAAAACTGCTTTGGGAAATTTTATCTTTAAATTGATTCATTTATTTTTATGTGATCAAGAATGTTAATATCACCGATTTCCTTCGCCGGAACTCCACCAATTAATTTATCTGCACTCAGAAAGCTCCTCGATACAGCAGCATTTGCTGCAATTGCTATTCTATTTGCTATTGTAATATCACCATAGATTTTAGCACCTGGTGCGATATAAACATAATCCCCAATTTGCGGTGCTTTTAGAGAACCTCCTGATGCGCCTATATTGACACAAACATGTATCCTACAGTTTTTTCCTATTCTAGCGTTTCCATTAATAACTATGGTTCCATAATGTGGCAACTGTAAACCTTCGTCAACCACATTTTCAGGTATACTAAAGCTGAGAACTATTCCTAATTTATTTTTAAAATATTTGACTGTAAAGTATACAAATGAATTCAAAAAACCGTAGGGTTTACAATTTTTGAGGTACTCGCAAGTTCGAAGATATAATAAAAACTTAAAATTAGGTTTATTCCAAAATTTTAAATAATTCAACAGAAAATTAGATGTCTCCGTATTAGTTTCAAGCAAGAGAAAGCGTTTGTAATCAGATTTACTTCTTATCATTTAAATAAGATTTGAAGAACTCCAAAAATTCGCTCAAACTCAACATCGGTCAAATTACTACCGCTCGGTAGACATAGACCATTTTCAAACAGTTCCTCACAAACACCGTTCCCAAAAAATTTACATCCTTCAAAAACTGGTTGCAAATGCATGGGTTTCCACAGGGGTCTGGCTTCAATATTCTCAGCCTCCAAAGCCAATCGCACATCTTCTCGAGTGATACCCGTGACCACAGGATCGATTAGAATAGCAGTTAACCAATAATTACTGTAATAATCATCCGATGGTTCGTTTTGAAATGAAACTCCATCAATTCCACGGAAAAATTCTCTGTATCTATGGTTGTTGGCACGACGTTGGGAGACGCGCAAATCAAGCACTTCCATTTGTCCACGTCCAATCCCCGCCACCACATTACTCATTCTATAATTATATCCTATTTCAGAATGTTGATAATGTGGCGCATTATCCCTAGCTTGAGTACTTAAAAAGCGGGCTTTATCAGCGTAGTCTTTTTGGTTACTAACCAAAGCACCTCCACCACTAGTCGTAATAATTTTGTTACCATTAAAGCTCAGAATAGAGAGCGTTGCCAACGAACCGCAAGCTTTACCAAATAACATTGAACCTAAGGCCTCAGCAGCATCTTCAACTATAGGTATTCCATAAGATTCAGCGATGGCATTTATTTCATCCATCTTGGCAGGCATCCCGTACAAATGCACAGGCATGATAGCTTTCGGTTTCTTACCTTCCGCGATACAATCCTCAATTGCTTCTTTTAATGCTATCGGACACATGTTCCATGTGTCTTTTTCAGAGTCAACCATAATGGGGATCGCATCCTGATAACGTATCGGATTTGCTGTACCACAAAAGGTAAAACTCTGACAAATAACATAATCTCCAGCTTCCACACCCAGCATGACCAATGCCAAATGTATAGCAGCGGTACCCGATGTGAGAGCTGCAGTAAATAATTTTTCGTCGCTTAGTGACAAATAATTCGAAATAGCATCTTCTAAGCCATTAACATGGGGACCCAAGGGTGCGATCCAATTTGTATCGAACGCTTCATCCACATATGCCTTCTCAGTTCCGCCCATATGTGGGGATGAGAGCCAAATTTTATCTTTATGCATGTTTACAAAATTCGCGGTTTCTGGCCAACTACGGTTTGATTACTTTCTAAATTAAAAAACAACACAACCCCGGCACCAATTTTATTGTCATCACCAATTTGTACACCTGGTATGGTGATAACATTTGTTCCCAACATATTACCATTTCCAATTTTAGTATTTCCAGACAGTGCGCAAATTGGGCTGATAAAATTAAACTCACCAATTTCCGTATCGTGACCAACTGTTGTTCTAGAATTAATTATAGTATGATTTCCAATTTTCACTTTTGGACCCACTGATGCATTATGGGAAATTACCACGCCATTAGAAATTTCCGCAGAAGGAGAAATCCTTGCTGTCGGATGAATAAAACCAATGAACCTAGCTCCTAATGCTTCAAAATTAGAAATTATACTTTTCCTGTAAGTCAAGTTAGCAATAGCCATCAAATAAAAAACGTCCTTTCTTATTTGATGATTAAGTATGTTACCCAAGTATTCTTCGTCAAAGGCATAGTGGCGGTAATTTTCTTCATTATCATCCAAATAACCAACTACTTTTAAACCTAATTCAATTTGATTTGCGCAATTGTAATCATTAATATAATCACGCAGTTCGGCGGCATGACCGCCGGCTCCAACTATTATAACTTCCTGCATATTTATTCAGATTGGCATATACTGTGAGGATATGATTGTAAAATTCACTGTCACGCTAATTATTTTGCAATGACATACATCTAAAAGATTAGGGTACTGTTTTGTTAAAATTCTTGACTCACAAACTGTTTAAGTATTGTTAGACTATTGAGAATTTTTTATCCAATGAATTAAATTGAAAAACTAGAGATTGGTCAATCATAACGAAGAAATCCGCTAATCATCAATTCGAACTTTTTAATAGCTATTACAGTGAACCTAGGCAATTTGGACATGTCGAAATGCACTTTTAAATAAGATGAATTTACTTCTTGAAGTATTTTAAAACAAGTTTCGTCTTAAACATTATTCTCAAAGTTCATATATCCGGTAATCATTGAATAACGTTGGTGATCAATGTATTGTATATAATAGTAAACAGCTCAGGCTGTTATGAACTTTAACAAATTACTATATGTTGTCTTGTTGTCACCATGCAATCTCGCATATTCAATGGAATTCTCCTTCTGTTGATTGAGTAATTCTCCATTAAATAAATATTTTTTAATGTTTGATACTAAAATCATGTGATCTCCAGGATTGTTATTTGAACCAAGCTCAAACTTGTCAATTAAAAAAGCCATTTCAGATTGAAGTGAGTTGAGGATTGGTAAGCCTGCACTTAAATAATCAAAAAATTTATATGTTATGGATTGTGTTGCGCCTTTCGAATATTGAGCCAGTCCCAAATCACTATTGGCATACAATTTCATTAAATCTTCATTACCGATACGTCCGAGGAACGTTATATTTTGACATTTGGAAATATAGTCTTGAATCAGGTTTTCATAGATGCCCGCACCAGCAAATGTAAAATGGATTTTTCCTGGCATTTCATTTTCTAACATTTCGGCTGCCTTTAAAATGACTGGTATATCATAGGCAACACCAAGATTACCTGCATATACAATCCTTAATATGTCAGAATTTGTCGTAAGTTTATATTGATTAATTTTTACTTGAACATCACCAAATGGTACCGAAGGGAGAAAAGCAGCACAGTTATCGTGAGGAGGATGAAAACTCTTGACCCAATTAATATACTCATTAGAAATCGCAACAATACCTGTAGACCTTTCTAAAATTGATATCCATTGTCTATACATCGGGTACAAAATAATTTTTAATACCCATTTCATTCGATTAGGGGCAAGTCTCAAAAATGCATCCGGCCAGGGGTCAATAATGTCAATGTAAATAGGAATATTGTTTTTTCTTGCCCATTTACTCAACTCTAATGCTGGTGTAATTGGGGGGTAAGCGACCAAAATAACATCTGGTTTCTCAAAGTCAATAATTTTTTTTAATAAATTCGATGTGAATTCTCTGTGCGATAAAATTCTCCGGACCGACACATTTTTATCGTATCGCTTTGCATAAATAAATACTAATTTATAGTGTTCGTTGACGTCAATAATTTTATTTTCACCATAACGTTGAATTTTCGTACTATGCCTGAAAGTACAAGAAAAATGGGTAATTTGATGTCCTTCTTTTATCGCAGAATCAGCAATACTCATGTATCGCATCGGTCGATTCCCATCCACTGGCGTAGGTTCAAATAAAGATACTATCCAAATTTTCCTTTTCAAAATATTAGTTATTTCGATTTAACCAAGCTTCATATATTTCCTCAAATGTTGTTTGAAGCGATTTAGTTATATCCCAATTAGGAAAATGATTTTTCATTTTTCGCAAATCACTATAATAGCAAATATGATCACCAATTCTATTTGTTTCATCGTATTTGTATTTCATTGGCTTCCCACTTATTTGAGATATAATATCAAATGCCTCTAGAATTGAACAGGTATTGTTTTTACCACCACCCAAATTATAAACTTCAGCAATTCTAGGAGCATTGATAAATTCTTCAATAAATCTCGCTACATCATAAGAGTGTATGTTGTCTCTAACTTGTTTACCTTTGTATCCAAAAACAGTATATTCACGTTCTTCCAAATTGCATTTAACCAAATAACTTAAAAAACCATGTAGCTCTACACCTGAATGACTAGGTCCCGTCAAACAACCTCCTCTTAATACACAAGTAGGCATATTGAAGTACCTACCATACTCTTGAACAGAAATATCAGCAGAAACCTTTGAAGAACCAAACAGAGAGTGTTTACATTGATCAATTCTAAATGATTCAGGGATTCCATTTTCATAAGCTTTGTCAGCATATTCCCATCTCGTCGGTAATTCTACCATTTCAATTTCATTTGGTGCGTCACCATACACTTTATTTGTTGATAGATGAACAAAAGGAATATTGGTGTTAAACTGGCGCGTAGCTTCTAACATATTAAAAGTACCAACTGCATTGGTATCAAAATCATCAAATGGAATAGCGGCAGCCCTATCGTGACTCGGTTGCGCAGCTGTGTGCACAATAGCATCTGGTTTTACGGTTTTCATTAATTCGATTACACCATTTCTATCCCTTATGTCCAACTCGTGGTGTGTGAAACTCTGAATATTACTTGCAAGTCTATTCTGATTCCATCTTGTATCTCCATTCGGGCCAAAAAATATTGCCCGTTGATTGTTGTCAACACCGTGTATTTCCCATCCTAAATTTGCAAAATGAATACAAACCTCGGAACCAATTAGGCCAGACGAACCAGTAACAAGTAGTTTTTTCATGTGATATTTATTTTTCTATTAATTGTTTATATATTTTAAGGTAATCCATGTATCTATCATTTTTGTCAAACAATAGTTTTGCTCTATCTCTACATCTCATTTGGTAAAACTCTTTACCTTTAGTATTAATTTTGTAAATTGCATTTTTTAAACCTTCGATATCCCCCTTATTCACAACTATTCCAGTATTTTCGTCTATTGCCTCTACGCTTCCTCCTGTATTATAGGTAACTACCGGTGTTCCACATGCCAAAGACTCTATATTCGTAGTAGGGAAATTATCTTGCCAAGTTGGATTTACAAAAACATTTGCTAATGAATAATAGTCAGCTAATTGTTGCAAATCCTCAGTACGCTCTATTCCAATAATATTTGGGGTGAGGTTTTTTATCTGTCTTTTATCTAATCCAATTAAAATTATTTGATATTTGTTATTGTCAATAATTTTACTCAACGTAACAAAATCATCTAGCCCCTTGCGTTTGTCCCAAACACTAGCCACTCCTAACACCAAAGATTTACAATTTAATTGGAGTTTCTGAGATAATGAATTATTCCCATTATTTGGTTTGAATATTGTCAAATCAACACCATTGTAAATAGTATCGACAGAATGCTTTAAAAATGATTGTCGAACTAAGTTTTTTAACCAATTTGAGGGGGTAACTAACTGAATATTTTGTGGCAAATTAAACAATATTTTTTTTATGGAATAATTATTTCTTGAATTATCAATGAAATATGAAGTTGGATAAAATTTGGTTTTAGGACAACTATAACATTGTGTTTTCCATTTCTCACAATTCACTGAATCAAAATAGGTACAATGACCCGTAAACGACCAACAATCATGTAGAGTCCATACAATCGGTATTTTTGATTTTCGTAAATATTCAAAAAGGACTTCTGCATTGATATAGTACCCATGAATATTATGCAATCCAATTATATCAGGTTTTATAATTTCAATTTGACTGATTAGTTCTAATGTTGCTTTTTTTGAACCAAAACCATGCTTGTCAAAAAATGCGGTTAGAATCCAATGGGCGCAAATTCCCATATTACCACCAATCTTGATAAGTTCAGAGCCACTTGGTCTATTACCTCGTCCGTAGGCTATATAACTTTCATGACCTTGCCTTAGTAGTAAATTCCCAATATCCTCCGCAATTCTCCCAGTACTACCGGAGTTAACGGATACATTAATTTGTAGTACTTTCAATTATTTATTGAGAATAAAGGTACAAAATTTGTTCGAGATAGATTTTGCTTCAAATTGTTTTACACTTGCTCGAGCGAAATTTCCCATTGTTTCACACAAGAAAGAATTATCCATTAAATCACTCAATTTTTCTTCAAATTGTTTATAATCAAATAACGGAATTAAAAAGCCATTTTTATTATTCTCAATTAAATCAGCTGGCCCTGCAATACAATCAAAAGCAACAACTGGTAGACCTGCGGATTGAGCCTCCGCAATGACATTCGGGAAGCCCTCAGAACTCGAGGTAAATGCAAAAATTTTACTTTTCAAATAGAATGATTCTACATCACTTTGATTTCCAGCTAATGTTATTCGATCTTCTACATTTAGGTCTTTAACTAATTCTTTTAACCTCGACATATTGTTCTGTTTCAACGCGTCATCACCGAGAATAACTAATCTCCAATCAGGCTTATTTATCCGAACAAACAACTTTATTAATTCATCATGGTGTTTGGTTGTGATTAGCCTTCCAACCGATAAAACAATATTCTCTTTTAGTGTGTCTTTCCTACTTTCTATAATTCTGATCGGATTCCCAATAACTTTAATTTTATCGTGATTGAATTGACTTAAATATATTGATTTAGCGATTTCAGTTTGGGCTATAATTCCCGTTGCTCTTGGGTAGAGTTTTTTTCTTAAGAAATCATGTATTTTACCTAAGCTCTTGTCAGGCTGACCCCTATCCGATATAAATAGAGGGTAAGGTTTACCTAGTAATGCTATTAAAACGAATGAATTCCAAAATTCTCCAAAGCTGAGTATAGTAGTTGGTGATATGTCAGATACAATCTTTCTTACAGCCCAAATAGTTCTTAAAGAAGAGATAAAACGAATGTGATTATTAAATTCAAAACTGGGTTTATGGATTGTAATATTATCAGGTAGTTTGTAAAATATTTCTCTTTTAATGCCGTATAAAACTAAATGAATATCAAGATTATCTCTTTTCGTAAATTGATATATCAATTCAGACATAACTCGTTCCATGCCACCTGCATGTAAAGATGGAATCATCAGGCAAATTATTGATTTACCCCTCATTTATTTCTCTACCTAATTCCACCGAGGTCATAAATTCAATTTCGGGCCATTTGGCAAGCATTCTTGTAAGTAGTTCTTCTAATAATTTGAGTCCTTGTATTCGGTTATTTTCAACCAAATTACCAATATAGTTCACTCTATGAGTACTAATGATAGCAGGTTTGTGCCACCTGAATGCAATTTCAATTTCTTTCATACAATCATTGACCCAATTATTAGCATTAGAATATCCGTAACTACTTGGTTCAAAGATACAGTTCCTGGTAATATAACATTGACCTAAGTTGTTTTTCTGACCCAAGAAACGAATGTTTGTATTGAATTCATTATTACCTAATGGTTCTATTTGCTTTTTTGCCGTATTAATGAAATTCACACCATTAGTTTGTAATGTTTTTTCCAAAGAATTATTAAACGGACCATTAGTTGGGACAAAGTACTCCGATTGGTATCCAAACAATTCATTAAACATCTTTAATCCACCGGTCAATACCTCCTCAAGGTAAAAAGTATCCTCAGGTTTATCAATGTCGAAGGCAGCTTGAAAATCGGGAAGCGGCTCCAAGTTACTTCCCCTATCTATTCCTGTCACTCCCTCGTGAAATGCCTGAATAACTGATTTATTACCATTTTGAAGGTCTCTTATCCATCTTTTTACATTTAAATGTTCTCTACCATGAAAAACTGGAACGAATAATCTTTTACTGATACCTTCTTTGTATAAACTGAATACTTCATCATGATTGGGGTAATTCTTTAATGTTTCTGTGAATGGTTCATAATAGTATGATCGGAATTCATTGTCTAAAATTTTTTTAAAATCAGGATTTCCTACTATGCTTACTGCAGTAACTACAGGGTTATTTCCGTTTCTATCCTTAAATTTACTCAATACCTCGAAAAGACTTGTTAAATCATCATTATTTTCTAGAGAATCAAATCGATTGTAATGACTTTGGTCAACAGGGAAACCAAGACTCAATAGTCTTTGATACGAACTAATTGAAGACATTCTAATACTTCCCCAATCATCGGACTCAATTACCGCAATTTTTTTTATAGTTCTCCAACCCGGTATGTTGCTGATGTTTCTTTTGAGAGTGGTTTTGATATCCATTACTTGATTATTTTACATTTAAACATGAACATTAAATTAAACCAGACCTTGATTGATTTTAAATAAAGAATAAATATTTTTTGACATTTTGTTAATTTAAATTTACATTTTCGGGATTATTTGGTCTATCGCATCTATTTAGTTTGAACAAACAAAAACCTAGTCCTGATTAAGTAAATATTGCATTATGCCAAGAATAAAACTAGTGAATTTTATAATAAATAAATATTAATAAACGAATAATTAATTAGCAAGTATTTACAATGTCCATTAGCTACTGTCTGATTATTTCTGCAGCTATCTTGAGTAACAACTATACTAACCACAGCATAAATAGTTTACCAAGTTTTTATGGACAGATGCGAGTACATCGAAATATGAAAAATTTATTTTGCATAGCTCATATCATAGAAAGCAACAACTCGTAGTAAGTTGTAATTATCGCTTTAAATTTTCGAGATAAATATATAAATCAACAAAAAACCTAAATGAATAATTTAATCATGAATTCGTAAGGATTGAACTTCTGATTGATCCAATTTAATTCAGAATCATAATAGCCAAAATCGCACTCGCCCTCATCTATAGCGAAAGCAAAGCTTACTTCAGCTATTACAAATTCATTTCCGAAGGGAAGTATGTCTATGGCCAACGTTTGCATATTTAACGTTTCTTTAACCCTCTTGGCCAATTTAATCACCTCCATAGGTATTTTAGAACCATCATAGTCTATGTTTCCACCCCCAGACGCCCTAAAATCTCCCTTACGCACATAACGTTTCATAGCATAACTAATATCCCCGATGAATTGTACCCTATAATCAAATGTGCAATTTGGAATAAACGTTTGGAAATAAAAATAACCCCTTTCATTACCTAAAGTTTGTTCAATTTTGTAAGGAATCAATAAATGAGCGGTGGATTTAAGTAAGTTTTTAATCCTATGCAGGCTCAAACCATCTTTCATTAGTTTTTTCAAATTATAATTGATGTCATTCAAAGGATTAAACTGCCTAAACCCTTTCCCAAATGATTTATTAATTATGCTCTTTGCCTTGGATTTTGTTTTTATCAGACTTACATTGTAGCTACCTGCTCCACCTCTCAATTTAAATACAATTGGAAATTCGTGATTTTCAATTAAATTAAGTGCATCGGCTTTGGAATACGCCACATTTGATGGAATTAATGGCAATTCAAATGATTCTAGTAAATATTTTTGCCCCACTTTATCATCAAAATGCCAACAGGTTTTAAAATTTGGAAAAACTTTTTTACCTGACAATTCTAAACTAAACAACAATTGTCTCGCGAAAAGTACATCTTTTGGGTCATTATGTTGGATATGCCAGAAAAATGCATCACAATCTTCTAAATCCGTTACAATTTTTGAGGAGTAGGCATTAACTAGTTTGACGTCAATATTATTTTCTCTGCAAAATTCAACCAATCCTTCACTGTAAGATATTTTATTGTGATGTATAGCTATTCTCATTTGTTATTTATTAAATAATTACCTAATTCAACACTAGTCATAAATTCAACATCGGGCCACTTTCTTAATATTTGCTTTATTAAAATATTCAAATGCTTTATACCATTCTCCCTATTTTCAATTGCCATACCACTCACGTAATTTATCCGGTGGGTAGATATGATACCTGGCAAACCTAGCAAAAATGCTCTGTTCAATTGTTTTAAACAAGATTCAACAGCACGAATGCCACCATAAACCGGTTCGAAATGAGCATTCCTTACTAAGTACAATTGCCCTAAGTCATTGATTTCTCCCGTATAATGCATTTTTAATTCAAACCCTGTATGGTTTCCCTTGGGAATTTTCTGAAATGTAGAGCCTTGTATATACTTGACGTTTTTTTGTTTTAATATTATTTCAATTTCTGGATCCCAGACATAATTACAAGCAATAAAAGATTCTGACTGATAGCCAAATATGGAATAAAATATATCCAAACCCTCCTGAATAACTCGCTTTTTTGAAATAAGGTCTTCGCTATTGCTATTTTCCAAAGCGACTACATAATTATTCTCGAAGACTTGGCCTGTCTTGTTGATAATTCCCGGCATGAAGTGGTCAATTGCAAATTTTGCTTCTTCAATATTCGATGCTAAATCATTCATTATTCTCTTCACATTCAAATGTTCTCTGCCGTGTGACTGTGGTAAAACCAAACCAGCATTTTTCCCAGACATTATTTTATTCAAGGCGTTTGTTTGACCGTTATTGTAAGTATCAATGATTGTTTCAAAGTAGTAGTTTGAATAATTAGAGGATATAATTTTGTTAAAATCAGGATTTGTAACTAAAAAATTTGCAGTAATAATTGGATTTTTATCGTTTTTATCTTTATATTCTATCAATAAATTAAATAATTTGTCTAAATCTTCGCCTGACTCCAAACAGTCATATTTCGTGTAAACATTTCTATCCATAGGGTAACCATTTTCCTTACTAATTTTATAAGTTTCCGGATTTGGCATCCTAACACTTCCCCAATCATCAGATTCAATAACAACTATTTTTTTTTCAATTTGCGTTGAAAGCAATAGAGACTTGAGTTTCAGGAAATTACTTTTTATTACATTCATTCATTTTTACCTTAACAAAAAAATCATATAAGTTGGAGGCGTGATTCAAATAATAGAAATCAGAATCAATCAATTGGAGTGCATTTTTTGCGATCATATGACCGTATTCAGGATTATTAATTATTTTAACTATTCCTTCAGCTATTTCTTCCTGATTGTTAGGTTCTACAAGGTAACAATTATAGTTGTGTTTAAAATAATAATTATGTTCGCCAGTTTTTGAGACAATTAAAGGAATGCCCCTTGGGATAAGCTCAGTTAATTTAGTTGAAAAATTATATTGGTTTTGAATATTAATCGGTTTGTTGAGGATTGCTAAAGTACATTTATTATAAAGTTCATTTAAAGCCCTTCTCTCTAACATTCCTGTGAACTCAATCTTTAAATGGAGTTTATTTTTATCAATAAAATTACTAATCCAACTAATTAAGCCCGGAAAACCGTTTTTCTGTGTAAAATAAAATTTAATGTTATTATTTATTTTTTTTTGTGCAGAGTTGTACCCTAATAACATACATTTTATACCGTCTTTCTGCTCACTTAGAGACCCTGCATGTAAAATCACCTTACTCTCGTTGAAGAATCTATCAGGGTTGAAGAAAAAAGTATTATTTGTAAGTATTGGGACACGAGTTACACGTGTGTTGGGAGCCATATACCTTTTCAATAAATCTTCTAAACTTCTCGAAATAACTATAAAACCGTCTATTCTTTTTACTACAAAATTCAAAAATATCCATCTTTTTATCGCCAAAATGAATTTAAAGTCTTTTCGACTCGCAATTATCGAGTGTGGTGCCTCATTCATTTCAAAAACTATCTTACCTCCAACAGATCTGACTCCTTTTGAATATTTTTTTACCCAACCATCGTTAGCTAGACTTGTAAATACCACATCACATTTTTGAGATAAATCCTTAACAATTTCAATAAAAATTAAGTTATTTACTCTTTCAGAATTTTTACTTAAATTGTTAACTACTCGATAGGAATAGAAAACTCCATCAATCATAGAATCTTCTTTATACTCATTAGTTGGTGAAACAATTAAAACTTCCGCTCCTTCATGAGCTAGAGCTTTCATATATAAATGAAGCCGATGGGACATTGGAGAATGGTCATTTGGATAGTTTGTCTTATAAAAGGCAACAATATTTAATTTTTTACAATTCATAACTGATCAAATAACTCTCTAATTCCAATAAAAAAACATCTAGTTCTTTTTTATTGCAAATCAAGGGTGGAACAATTCTTAAAACATTATCGCCCGCAGAAACTGTCAAAATTCCTTTTTCCATGAGATTTGCTATGAGGTTTTTGACTGGAAATTTAAATTCAACTCCCTGCATGTAACCAAATCCCCTACATTCCAAAATTAGTTTGTCATATTTTGAAGCCAATTTATTCAAAGATTCCTTTAAGTAAATTCCTCCCTCTTTGACATTATCAAGTAATTTCGTAACCTCACTTACCACATAATTTGAAACATGACAGGCAAGTGGATTTCCCCCAAATGTGGAGGCATGATTTCCCGGCTTAAAATATTTTGCAGTTTCATCATTCGCCAACATAGCCCCAATTGGAAACCCTCCAGCCAAACCTTTGGCTAATACTACGATATCAGGCTTGATATCATAGTTTTCGAAAGCAAAAAATTTCCCTGTGCGTCCAACTCCACATTGAATCTCGTCAAAAATTAAAGTGATACCTTTTTTTGTGCATAAATCTCTGACTTGTTTCATGTATTCAATTTGCGCTTCAATAACCCCGCCTTCACCCTGAATGGGTTCCAACAACACAGCACAAGTATTTTCATTAATGGCAGCTTCTAATTCAGTAATTTGATTAAAATTAATGTGCTTAACTCCTGGTAATAATGGATAAAAACCTTCATGATACTTTGGTTGACCAGTTGCACTGATTGCACCAAAAGTTCGTCCATGAAAAGACTTATTCATACTAATAAATTCAGTACAATTAGCCCCATTTATATTTACTCCTTTAATTCTCGCTAATTTTAAAGCTGCTTCAATTGCTTCTGCACCACTATTACAGAAAAAAGCTTTTCCTAATCCACTTAATTCTACCAACGATTTTGCTAGTTTTATCATTGGTTCGTTCCAATATAAATTTGAACAGTGAATTAAACTTTCAGCTTGATGCAATAACGTTTGGTTCAAACCGCTATCATTGTGTCCTAGACAATTAACTGCAATCCCAGCAACAAAATCTAAGTATTGTTTATCATTTGAATCAAACAAATACATTCCGTTCCCCTTAACTAAAGATATTGGGAATCTATTATAGGTATCAAAAACGTATTTTTTTCCTAATTCTGCTAATTCCGGATTTTTATCTGTAAAATGTTGTTCCAATTTTTTTATTATTTAAAATTTTATTGATCAAGTTAAGTTCTATGGCACCATTTAACATAAATACTTCCTTTATGCCTAGTTCCACACCTTTCACACAACAATCTATTTTGGGAATCATCCCTCCATTGATGATTCCTTTACTAATTAAATCATTAGTTTTTTGTGTCGAAATGTTATTGATAATAGAACTTGGATCCTTAATATCCGTTAAAAGTCCATCCACATCGGTTAAAAAACATAAAATATCAGCCTGCCATGCACCAGCTAGAGAGGATGCAACATAATCAGCATTTAAATTATAGGTTATAAAATTAGCACAAGTACCTACAGGAGAAACTACCGGTAAATATCCATTGTTGTTTAAAACATCCAATATTTTTATATCAATTGTGTCTACTTCTCCAACCAAACCTAAATTTTCATATGATAATGGCTTTGCCTTGAATAGATTACCATCTTTACCTGAAATACCCACAGCATTGCAAGCATTTCTAGCTAATTCATTTACAATTTCTTTATTCACTTTACCGGATAAAACCATTTCTACCATTTCCATGGTTAGCTCATCTGTATATCTCAATCCATCAATAAATTGATTAGTAAGATTGAGTTTGCTTAGGTATTTATTAATTTCATTTCCACCCCCATGAACAATAACTATTGAATATCCTTCTAAATAAATTTTAGAAATTTCCTCACAAATCCTTCCTCTTATTATAGAATTAGTAAGGGTGCTACCGCCTAATTTTATAACTATTTTTTTTTTCTTTTTAGTTTCCATGAATTAATCAAAGAAAGGATTAGGTACGATATTGACCATTGATTCTTACATATTCGAAAGATAAATCACAACCCCAAGCAGTAGCTGAAGAACCTCCTATGTTCATATCAATATTTATGATAATTTCTTTTTCAGTAAGTATTTCAAATGCAACTTGTTCATCAAATGGCACAGGTACTCCAGCTTTATATAATAAAACTTCACCAACTTTACTTGCAAAACTTAAATCTACATTTTCTGGGTTGAACTCAATGCCAGAATAACCCATTGCACATACCACCCTACCCCAATTAGCATCTTGTCCAAAAATAGCTGTTTTAACAAGGTTTGAGGATATTATGGATTTGGCTAATCTTCGAGCAGAAGCAATATTAATTGCATTTTTAATATTTACTTCAATGAATTTGGTTGCACCCTCACCATCTTTTACGATTTGTTGTGCTAAATATTCATTTACAAAATTCAATCCTTCGACAAATCGTTTGTATTCGTTTGTATTACGTACAATCAAAGGAGTACCACTCATGCCATTTGCCATTATCATAACACTGTCATTTGTACTAGTATCTCCATCAACTGAAATCATATGGTAGCTACCTTCAGCACTTTCAAACAATGCTGATTTTAAAACTTCGGGTAATAAATTAGCATCAGTAGTAATAAATGCTAACATGGTTGCCATATTGGGATGAATCATTCCAGATCCTTTTGCAATACCGCCTATTGTAATAATTTCACCATTAATTTCTATTTCTACAGCTATTGACTTTGAATAAGTATCAGTAGTCATTATTGCTTCTGAGGCGGCAATTCCATGAGTATCACCATGGCCCAAGTTTTTAACTACTACAGGAATACCTGCTATTAATTTATCCATTGGCATGGGTACACCAATTACGCCGGTAGAACAAATTAATATTTCATTTTGTAAAATCCCTAATTCACTGGCTAGTTTTTCAGAAGTGTTTTTTACATCAATCCAGCCTTGCTCACCTGTACAAGCATTAGCATTTCCGCTATTGGTAATTATGGCTCTGATTTCATGATTTTTTTCTAAAACACTTTGAGACCATAAAACTGGAGCCGCTTTTATTTGGTTGGTGGTAAACAATGCTGCAGTGGTAGCAGGCACTTGAGACAAAATTAATGATAGATCTTTTTTAAACTTTTTGAGCCCAACATGGACTCCTGAGGCTAAAAAACCTTTGGGAGCAATTATCCCGCCTGAAATTATTTTCATTTTATTATATAGGAAAACTTGGTATAAAATCTATTCCGGTACTTTCATTCCAACCATACATTAAATTCATGTTTTGAATTGCTTGACTTGCCGCTCCCTTCATTAAGTTATCGAGTGCAGAAACAATGATAAGGCGATCAGTACGTGGGTCAACCTTAATCGATATGTCAAAATAATTGGAACCTTTAACCCAACGCGTCTCCGGATAAACATCTTTTGGCAGAACTCTGATGAAGTAGTCATCTCTATATATTTCTGTTAAGAAATCTCTCAAAAGATCTTCAGACAAATCGGTCTGTAGATTTGCATATATCGTAGTTAATATCCCTCGATTCATAGGTACAAGGTGAGGTGTAAAAGTCACAGTTAAATCATTCAAGCCTACGAGTAATTTTAACTGTTCCTCAATTTCCGGTGTATGCCTGTGTTTCCCTACATTATATGCTTTCAATGAGTCGTTTAATTCACAAAATTGAGAGTTAATATTTTGCGATCTACCTGCACCGCTAACTCCTGACTTTGCGTCAATTATTACCGTATCTTTATTTATAAAGTTTTCTTTTAAAAAAGGAAATAATGATAAAATACTACATGTCGAATAACAACCTGGATTAGATATTAAATTAGCGTCACGAATCGTGCTTTTATTTAGTTCTGACAAACCATAAACTGCACTTCGTAATAGTACATTTTCCCTACTTTCGACATCATACCAAATTTTATTAATTGTTTCATCCATTATTCTAAAGTCAGCACTTAGATCAATTATTTTTGCCTTTTCTAAATGAGCCGATTTTAAATAATGTAAAATTACCCCGTGAGGCAGTGCCGCGAATACTATATCACAAGTTTCCACGATATCGGGAAAAGATTCAGAAGTCAAATCGAAATGGAAACTTTTGAAATAATTCCGGTAAATATCTTGCAAGCCTTTCCCACTGCTAGAATTACTTATAAGCTTGTCTAGTATCACATATGGATGCTTACTTAATAATCTTACAAGTTCTGCACCAACATAGCCTGTAACACCCAGGACACCCACTTTTATTTTTTTATTGTTCACCGAAAAAAATTTATTAAATCAATTCTTTGTTGCATTTAATACCGGGGTTGTTGGTAATTAAATGGCATTGTGTCAGATTTTAATATTACTGACACAAATTTGATAACAACAGGTAGAAACAAGCCATAGTATACGAAAAACTCTGTGTAATAAATATCTAAGGGGTTTAAAAGCAATTCTATAAATATAACGAACATAGAATAATTGAAAAATTTTCTTTCACGACCAGAGCTGAGAATTTTTTTACTCGCGTTATTAAACAGTATAAAATAAAATATAGAGAAAAAGAACGTTCCTACTAATCCGAATAAACCAAGCTTATCCAAAATAGCCGAATGGCGCCCAAAATCAATTGCATCATTCCCCCAAATTGGAAATTTTGAGAAACTCAACCAAGAATCATAATACACTCCGTAGCGATAACTTTGCAAAAACGTTTCAAAAGAACTAAAGTCTATGGAATCAGTTTCAGCCAATTTCGCAGCTCTTATTTCTTCAGGTAGAGCACGAACCAAAATATCTAATAAAAATCGATACGCTGATACAACAGCAAAAAAAATAATGAACAATAATGTTTTGTAGAGAAAATTTTTATTATTATTTCGTATTAAGATCACTAATAAAACACATAAAAAAAACACCACAATCGCTGTCGACAATCCTGCAAGCATTAAAGCAAAAAAATTGATGGCAGAACAAAATATAAGCAAATTTTTATTTATTTTAGACTCTGTGATGAAGGGAAGCACTATACAAAATTGGATAAAATAGAAACCCAAAAATGAATGATTATAATGTGTGCTCCCACTGTCAAAATTCATTCTGGCGGCAATCGGATTATTTATGAGCGTCCAAACGCTTATCGCACTCATTATTGCCATGCTGTAAAACACAGTCTTACCTAGGTGAAATGCAATATTTTGATTTCTAACTTTATAAATCAGTTCATGTAATAACAAAACCATCAAATATGGTAGAAATAAACTAAACAAGCCCAGTGGCATTTTCAATTCAGAATAAACGGTGTTAAGATCGTATATCATTAATAAATACAGATATAATAGGGAAAATACAACTGAACGCTTGAATAGTAAATCAGTATGCTTAAGTATAATTATGGCGAAAATCGCAATAATAGAAGGATAATAGGATGGTAGTGATACTATTTTAAAAACAGAGTTCAATATTAATCCAGTAATAAAAATTGAGATTATTAATTTTTCAACTTTCATTATTTACAACTTGTTCAGTCTAATTAATTTTCCCAAATAAATATCTTCTTGCAATGTTGAAAATTTCGACAGCCCACCATTATGATGAAATGTATATTCCCCGAAAAATATTTTACCCGCGATGTTGTACATATCAACTCTAATAAAAACTAGTGATCCTGCGAGTTTTCTTGCTATTTCAACCATTTTTCCGAAGTTTTTAGGCTTTGTCATATCTATATCTGCCTTGCGTGCAAATCCAGAATTGAATTCGATCGGGTTAAAATTTAAATCAAAAAAATTATTGAATGTCTCATTTGCCCAACTACCTACTACCATTACAAACTTTGGCTCACCGTCAAAACAAAAGAATTTATAATCGACTAGACCTAATTCTGGTGTATCCGTCACTAAATATTCTTCTGCTATTATACGAGGCACCGCATATTTGTAAGGATATTCTCTGGACAAGTAAAAATAATTTCTTTTTAACGCTGCGGTAAATATTGCTCTAAAATTTTCTGGCTTGAATGCTTTTTTATCGGTGCATACACAAACAGTTCCAGAATCGTGAGTCGTTTTTAAAACAAAACTCGCCGGGAGTTTGTTGAATTCAATATCGTCAAATGAATCAAAGACTCCCAACAAAGGCACTAGGAATTCATCACCGAGTTTGGCAGATACAATATCGCGCACACTGTATTTATCCACCATTTTCGAATATAACGGATCTCTATTGTGTAATTTGAGCCACTGAATTTTTTCGGTAAATGTTTTTGGATTATTTAAATTCAATTTTCTACCAATTGCCAATCGGTAATAAACTTTTAGGTAAAGTTCATCTGATTTAATATAAGGAGATAATTGTCTCCATAAAAGAAATAATCGCCCACTGATTACATTGTTAACGATATACTTGGGATTTAGATATATATAGGGCTCGGACAATATGCGTTTGAGTCTGTTCATCGATCAGTCTTCAATTTTATTATTTATTGCATTAGAGATTTTAATAATTTCCTCATAAATTTCATATTGCTCTGCTGCATTGTCAATATTTTTCAACCTCAGTTTAGATTTTTCTTGAGCTGCTCGACTTATTTTCTTGCTTAGTTCAATATCAGTCAACAACAATATTATGTGTGAAGCTAGCTGCTTAAAGTCACCAGGTGTAAAAAACAGAGCTTCTCTTTTATCTTCTGCCAATTCGGGCATCCCTCCTGCATACGAGACAACAGATGGTGTTCCTACCATCATTGACTCTGCGACTACCATGGAATATGACTCTACAAAAGAAGGATTTACAAAAACTGAAGATACCTGTAAATTATTAATTATTTCTTTTGAGGAAATTGCACCTAACCACACAACATTATTCTCCAGACCATATGCCTTAATTTTTTTACGAATAAACTTGAGGTATCCTTCTCCGAGCCAATCAGTTCTCCCAATAGCACCTGCCAATCTCAGTTCCACATCTGGATAATAAGATTTCACAATGTCAATAGCACTAATTAACGTGTGTAATCCCTTTAGAGTATATCCAATCGCAGCAGAATACACTATTGGCTTAAGATGCTCTAATTCGGTCCATTTTTTCTCCACATTTAAAAATTCAGGCCTCAGTTCTCGACTAACACGAAAGTACATTGCCCTTTTATTTAAATATTTTATTTGCGCATCTGTCCAATTTGATTGAGTGATAATAAAATCACTATTTACTATCATTTCATGCTCCAACTTTGCCTCCTTTCTAAATGACTTGGCTGTTAGATAGATATTTTCTCTTTTTACAATTTCCCTAATTCCAATTGTTCTGATCAAATCACCAAATGAAATTCCTATTAAACTTCTGTCGGCAATACTTGACATAACACCTTGCATTGTTAACACCTTAGGTGCAGGATAATCGTTTCTAAACGGCAATAATTTAAGTGGATTTTCACTTCCCCAAATTTGAATGATATCAGGTTTGAACTCGTTTAGTATTCTTTTGTAACCTTCACGTATCTTCTTTTCCGGCATTCCATCAGCACTCAATTTAAATGTTGGTAGAGCCCACTGGCTGATATCTCCAAAATCACATCTCTGAATATTTGAAATACTATGGTTTATTGAAATATTTCCTAACTGCAAATCAGAATATTGATTCAGTTTTGATGCTAACGCCTTTAACCAAACAGCCGTTTCTTTTTCATCGTCGCTATTAAATATTCGCAAAGAAATCCAAAGAACTTTCATTTTTTCATTTTTTGCTTGATTGTACCCCTAAGAAAAGTATTTATTGAATTTAGTTTTTCAAAAATATTATTATCATTTTCCTGTTGAATTTGTTTATAAATGATATTATAGTCCTCTACAGTGGGACTTGTAATAAATTTATTTTTCAAAAATGAATTTAGTGCCTCTGAGTTTATTCTCCAATTTAAATTCAACAATGCAAATTCTCGCGCGTTTTTTCCATGTAGTTTTACTCTGTCAGGATTTTCTATGTATTCCTGGAGAATCGCGGTCAGGTGCCCTTGATCCGCAATACTCTCAGGCCAATAATAGCCATGTGTAGTACCCAAGTATTTCTCTACATTTATTAAATACCCATTATATTCATTAATAACAAACTCATTCATCGGTGCTGAATTAGTCGTTATACACGCTAATCCTGAACTCAGGGCCTCAGGCAAAGAAAGTCCTATGCCTTCAAGCCTAGAGGGATACAAAAAGACATCTGCATCATTAAATGGAAGATGATCAAAAGTACCGTATCTAACCTCTATTCTAGCATCCGAACAAACATCACTGAGAAAGGATTTAGAACATAAGTTCTGGGGTGTTTGACAACAAACAATCAATTTTACGTTTCCTACAGTTCTTAAAAAAGCCTTTATCGCAATTCTACCACCGCGTCTTTCATTTTCTCCTTCCACACCTAATGTTGTTAAGAAAGTTAATATGCCTCCTTTGTTTCTTGATGGAAAAAACCTGTCAGTATCAACACCCCATGGAAAGTATGCCACATTTGGATGCCAAGAGAATACTGAAAAATGCCTTTTTGTATTACACAATAAAAAATCATAAAGAGCAAATAAAGGAACCGTACTTTGGGTATAATAGTCAACGTATGCACCAACTCTGACACCCATTTTCTTTGCAATCAATATGGGTCTCCAAAAACGCTGTTCGTTAAAAATAATTGTTTCAATTTTGTTTTTTACAATCCATTTTTTGAATTCGTTTGTCCAAATCCCAGTTATTCGGTGATGCTGTCTTGCCCAATGAACATTTCCGCTGTCCCAAAACTCATTTCCCCTAAAATTGTCTCCTGACCTTGCGAATATGAACACTTCATTTTCTACGGATAGAACATTTTTATAAGCTAGTGAAACATAGCCAGCCCCCGAAGGGAACCATGTGGTAACTATTCCTATTTTCATTTTAACCATCAATATTTGACCTTGATAAATATCCACATAACGCAATGGATAGGATCATATGTATACCGTATGAAAAAAGTTTTGCATTAACAAAGCCTGTGGATCCTGTATTAAGAAAAATTAGTGATAATAAAATAAAGCTCATTCCCCAAATTAAATTCAACACCAATCCGAGCCACATTTTTCCGGTTGCACTAATAAAACTTCCGAGTTGATTTGAAGTCATTACCAAAACTGCTGTAAAAGCAGTTACTACAATCACATATTCCCCTCCCTTAAATGAATCACCGTAACCCTTTATAATATTTGGGGCCAACATCGCGATGGCTATTGCTATTGGAAATGTAATAATGAATACAGTTTTCATCAATTTCATTGTCAATATAAACCCATCCCTATAATTTCTATTTAACGTAATGTCAGTCATGACAGGTATTGCTGCCGTACCGATATACAACGGTAAAAATTTAACAGCACTTTCCCATTGCAAGGCTACATTAACAACTCCCAACTCATGAAACCCATTTGGCTGTTTTATTAGAAGTGTATTTGTAATCCAAATTACTGGGCCTACTATCAACGAACTTAAAAAAGCGGGTAGGCTGTAGTTCCACACGACACCAAGTTCACTTTGCAAATTTTTATATGAAACTACTATTCCTCTTTTCAAATACTCTTTTCTAGAGTAAATATAAAAAATAATAAATACGATTAACGCACTAATTGAACCAGAGATGATAGCTCCTCGGATACTAAATAAATACGCACAAACCAAAACAAACAGTGTCTGCAGTATTGTTGTGATTGAAGTTAGGATTGAAGTTGTTTTGAATGCTTCTAACCCACTCAATGATGACATTTGAATAGAATTAATGAGGCCGAACACAAAAGTCAACGAAGAAATTTTCATTAATTCGCCCAGATGTGGTGTATCCAGTAAGGCAGCTGCTATCCAATCTGCGAGAAAATAATAAATTACACCGTAAGCAATTGAACTAATCCATCCAATCACGAAAGTCAATCCAATTATTCTTCCTAATCGCTGTCTGTCTGTGAGAATTAATGCGGCGGAAAATCGATTTACAGTTGCCCCAAGGCCTAATCCTGCCAAGCCGGTGATTGTTGAGGTAGTAGTATTAATCATACCATATTCGCCCAACTTTACACTCCCCAAAACCCTTGCCAATAGAAAAGAAAAAACTATCGTAAAAATTCTCACGAAAAGACCACCCAAGGCGCCCCAAATAGTGCCCTTAAAAATCCTAGAAGATACGTCTGAATTTAACTTGCGTAAAACTACTTTTTTGATATCTTTCAAAACAATTTTATTCAATTTGATTTTTGATATTTAACAAAGCCATTACTATTTGTTTGCTTGAATCACCGTTTCCGTAAGGATTGTGCGCTCTACTCATTTTTCTATACATCTCAGAATCATTCAGCAAGAGTTGAACATTATCGTAAATTCCCTCAGCAGATGTACCCACTAATATCGATGTACCAGCATCTATTGCTTCTGGCCTTTCTGTGTCCTCTCTCATCACTAGGACAGGTTTACCGAAGGCAGGTGCCTCCTCTTGTATACCACCACTATCAGTAAGTACAATATAAGCTTTACTTAACAAGTAAATAAACTGCACATATTCAAGGGGATTTATTAAGTATATGTTTGTACGATTTGATAACAAATCAAACACAGGTCTTCGAACGTTTTCATTTAAGTGTACAGGATAAACTATGTCAACGTCAGGGTAATTTGAAGCAATTTTATTGATTGCAATGCATATATTAACGAAGCCCTCGCCGAAATTTTCCCTCCGGTGACCGGTAACCAAAATATATTTTTTGCTGCTCGGATTGAACCCTTCCAGAATAAATTTCTTCTTGATTTCACTTAGCAGGCCAACATTGTATTCAATTTTATTTTTCGCAATTAATAGTGCGTCGACAACTGTATTTCCCGTGACAAATATTTTTCTATTATCAATTGCCTCGTTTAGTAAATTATCTCTTGATTGGAGTGTTGGCGCAAAATACAAATCAGCGATCCTATCTGTAATCTGTCTGTTAAACTCCTCCGGCCAGGGGGACTGTAGATTGTTTGTGCGCAAGCCAGCTTCAACGTGACAGATTTTTATCTTTTTGTAAAAGGCGGCTATTGATACCGCTAAGGTTGTTGTGGTGTCTCCATGAACAAGCACATAGTCCGCTTCAAATTCTTCAAAAACACTTTCCATTTTCGATATGATATTTGAAGTAATTTGCGAAAGACTTTGATTAGGTTTCATCACGTTCAAATCAAAGTCTGGAATAATCTCAAAAAAATGTAAGACTTGATCAAGCATTTGTCGATGTTGACCTGTAACACATACTTTTGTATCGAAAAAATCTCTATACTTTTGAAACTCATGATAAACTGGGGCCATTTTTATGGCTTCTGGTCTTGTACCGAAGACTATTAATATTTTTTTCAATTTATTTAACTCCGTAAAATTTGAATAATTTCGATAGTGATTATTTTTGTTAATGCCTATATAGAATTCCTAATTGGCGATTTGTGGTAATTCAAAGGTTGTTGCCAAATCTTTTTAAATTTTATTACTACTGTGAGTATTTAAACCAGAGCAACGTTTGTGTCGAATTGAATTTTTTGAATTCAAGCCTTTTTTTTACTCATTATAATACTTTTTCAACCGAATAAACGTTAAAGAAACTGAGTCAAGGTAGACGATGATATAAACTAGATGTTCTAGCCAATACAGGATTATATCATTGTCATTAATTGATTTTTTAGACTTCTGAAAGTCTTTTTGAATAGTTTGCGTTGTCGGAATATTTGCAGGTTGATAGTTGCCCCAATTTTATTTTTGTAATTAGTCGCATTTACATAATGATTGCAATAAATGATTTTATTTAGAATTAAAATTTAAATTTTTATAATTGAGCATCTACAATTGCCTTTTCTATAAATCCCTTTACATCAAATAACACTCCGTTTTCAATTAGCAAACTTCGAATATCTAGTTCTTTAAATTCGTAATGCGATACCGCCAAAATAGCTGCTTCAAAAGTCTCGTCTGGAAGTGTTTTAAACACTTCAATTCTATATTCATGCATTACTTCTTCTGAGTTAGCCCATGGATCGAAGATAACTGGTGTGATATTATAAGTTATAAGTTCTTTTACTATATCAATTACTTTTGTATTACGCACATCCGGACAGTTTTCTTTGAAGGTAAAGCCAAGTATCAAACATTTGGCGTTTTTAACAGGTACTTCTTTTTTTACCATCAATTTCACAACTTCCTCCGCTACATAAGCACCCATACCATCATTTATACGTCGACCTGCTAATATGATCTCTGGATGGTAACCAACTTCTTGTGCTTTTTGAGCTAAATAGTATGGGTCAACGCCTATGCAATGACCGCCTACTAAACCTGGCTTGAATTTCAAGAAATTCCATTTGGTACCTGCAGCTTCTAATACATCATTGGTATTAATACCTAATTTATTGAATATTTTAGATAGCTCGTTCACAAATGCAATGTTGATATCGCGTTGTGAATTTTCTATGACCTTGGCCGCTTCAGCTACTTTAATAGAACTAGCTTTAAAAGTTCCGGCCACAATCACTGATTTATATAATTGGTCTATTTTCTCTGCAATCTCAGGCGTTGAACCCGAAGTTACTTTAAGTATTTTAGTTACCGTATGTTCTTTATCACCAGGATTTATGCGCTCTGGCGAATAACCCGCGAAGAAATCTACATTAAATTTTAATCCAGAAATTCGCTCCAACACGGGGATACACTCCTCTTCTGTAACACCTGGATACACGGTAGATTCATAAACAACAATATCACCCTTCTTTAAAACCTTGCCTACCGTCTCACTTGCCTTATATAAAGGCGTTAAATCAGGTCTGTTGTGTTTATCCGTTGGCGTCGGAACTGTTATGATAAAATAATCACAATCTTTGATTTTACTCAAATCTGTAGTACAAAATAAACCCGTGCCCTTTGGTTCTCCTGAAACAACCGAAATTAACAATTCGTCTGAAACTTCTAAGGTAAAATCATGTCCTTCCATCAGTTGGTGCACACGCGATTGGTTGATATCAAAACCAACAACCTCATACTTTTCAGCAAAAGCGACAGCCAAGGGCAAACCAACATAACCCAGCCCGATAACGGCAATTCGTGTACTATTGTGTGTCATATTTATTTAATATTTGAAAATTCAATGGTGCGTTTACTCCACCGTCACACTCTTCGCCAAATTTCTTGGCTGATCCACGTTACAACCCCGCATTACAGCAATGTGGTAGCTCAACAATTGCAACGGAACTGTATTAATCAATGGGCTCAAGGCCTCGATGGTTTCAGGTACTTGAATCACGTGGTCAACCATGTCGTTCAGGCCGTTGTTGCCTTCACTTACAATGGCGATCACCTTGCCTTTGCGCGCCTTCACCTCCTGGATGTTGCTCACCACCTTCTCGTAGTGTTCTGAGTTGGTTGCAATCACCACCACCGGCATTTCTTCGTCGATCAAAGCGATCGGACCGTGTTTCATCTCCGCTGCAGGATACCCCTCCGCATGGATGTAACTGATCTCTTTCAACTTCAAGGCGCCTTCCAAGGCCA
>JACCEA010217913.1_pt1 | contig 27184 bp, 21 predicted proteins | sample 7449851 | NCBI WGS metagenome assembly JACCEA01 (sample SAMN15323453, study PRJNA562643) | freshwater metagenome | isolation source: river surface water | place: USA:Blue River Watershed | collected 2017-08-18
ACCACGTCATCGTCATGAAAAAAGACACCACCTCCCCTGCCGCGTTTCCACAGGCCGAGATCGGCCGCGAAATGAAGGGCTCCGACTGCGTCGTCGAGTGCCTGATCCGCGAGGGTGTCGACGTCGTTTTCGCCTACCCCGGCGGCGCTTCGCAGGAGCTCCACCAATCGCTAGCCCGTACCGACAAGATCCGCGTCATCCTCCCCCGCCATGAACAGGGCGGATCCTTCGCCGCGGAGGGCTTCGCCCGCGCCACCGGCAAGGTCGGCGTGTGCATGGCCACCAGCGGCCCCGGCGCCACCAATCTCGTATCCGCCATCGCCGACGCCTTCATGGACTCGATCCCCATGGTCGCGATCACCGGCCAGGTCTTCTCGAAATACATCGGGAAGATGGCATTCCAGGAAACCGACTTCTACGGCATGACGCTGCCGATCGTGAAGCACAGCTACCTGGCGATGTCCGTGCACGACCTGCCCCGCATCTTCAAGGAAGCGTTCCACCTCGCCCGGAGCGGCCGCCCCGGTCCGGTGATCATCGACATTCCGAAGGACGTGCAGCAGGCGAAATTCCAGCCAGTCTTTCCCGCCACGGTCGAATTCCGCAGCAGCTACGCCAACGCCACCTTCCACGCCGAGGATGCCCAGCTGAAACAGCTCCTCGCCATGATCGCCGAGGCGAAGCGCCCCGTGCTCTACGCCGGCGGCGGTATCATCTCGGCGGATGCGCACAAGGAGCTGACCGCCTTTGCCGAGAAGACCAACATCCCCGTCGCCACCACCCTCATGGGCGTGGGCGCGTTCCCGGAGACCCACCCGCTCTCGATGCAGTGGTTCGGCATGCACGGTTCGGCCTACGGCAACTGGGCGGTCGACCAGAGCGACCTCCTCATCGCCGTCGGCGCCCGTTTCGACGACCGCATCACCGGCGACACAAAGCATTTCGCGGCCGGCGCGAAGATCGTCCACATCGACATCGACGCCTCCGAGCACAACAAGAACAAGCGCGTCCAGCTCGCCGTCACGAGCGACGTGAAGTTCGCGCTCAACCGGCTCAACGAACTGCTGGCCGTGCACAAATTCGCGCCGCCCGACACCAAGGCGTGGCACACCCAGATCGCCGCGTGGAAGAAAGACCACCCCTTCGCCTTCGAGGAGAGCAAGCACATCGTCCCGCAGGAAGCGGTGAAGGCCCTCTACGAACTCACCAAGGGCGACGCCATCATCACGACCGGCGTGGGTCAGCACCAGATGTGGGCCGCGCAGTTCTACCGCTTCAACGAACCCCGCCGCTACATCAGCTCCCTCGGCCTCGGCGCGATGGGCTTCGGCTATCCCGCGGCGATGGGCGCCAAGGTCGCCTGCCCCGACAAGCAGGTCATCGATATCGACGGCGACGGCTCGTTCGTGATGAACATCCAGGAGCTCGCCACCTGCAAAATCGAGAAGATCGCCGCCAAAGCGATGATCCTGAACAACCAGCACCTCGGCATGGTCGTGCAGTGGGAAGATCGGTTCTACGGCAGCGTCCGCGGCAACACCATCCTCGGCGACGAGACCAACGTCGGCAGCCCCGACAATCCGGACGCGCTCTATCCCGACTTCGTCAAGATCGCCGAAGGCTTCGGCGTGAAGGGCCGCCGGGTGATCAAGAAGAGCGAGCTGCGCGAAGCCATCCAGGAGATGCTCGACCACGACGGCCCCTACGTGCTCGACGTCATTGTCCCCTACACCGAACACGTGCTGCCCATGATCCCCGCCGGCAAGACGGTGAAGGACATGCTGCTCAAGTAACCTTCGCCCGACGCCGAACGCGTCGTGCCTCCGAAGCCCCGGCCCGCCGCCGGGGCTTCTTCGTTTCCGCCTACTTCTCTTTCATCACGTAGCGCCCGTCCCAGTCGTCCGGCGGCGGCTCGTCGATCATTTCCGGAATCACTTTCTCGAGGTAGACGAGCGACGGATTGCTGACCACGCCCGGGGTTTGGCCCGGGATGTTGAACTCGAGTTCCCGGCTGCGCTCGAACAGCGCCCGGGCTCCGGCCCAGTCCCGGGCATAATATTTCTCCATCGCGGCCGCGAAAATCTCGAGGCACTCCCGCGTCCGCGGGGCGATGAATTCCTTCAGTCCCACGATCTCGAATACCGGCACCGACAGCGTGCGGCCCTTGACCACCAGGCGGCTGAGCGGCCGGAACACGACCCGGTCGCCGCCGTGCTGCTCGCACGCCGCCTTCGTCGCCTCGGTGCACATCGTGTAGGCGCCCCAGCTCTTCGCGCCCGACTCCATGCGCGCGGCGAGGTTCACGTCGTCGCCCATCATCGTGTAGTTGAAACGCGTGCGGCTGCCCATGTTGCCGATCATGCACACGCCGGTGTTGAGGCCGATGCGCGACTGCATGCGCCACACGATCTCGGGCCATTTGGAGCCCTCGCTTTTCCATTTCTCGCGGAGCTCGCCGAGCTTGGCGTGCACCCGCTGCGATGCGACGCAGGCCCGGTAGGCGTGGTCCGGCATCGCGATCGGGGCGCCGAACATCGCGACGACCGCGTCGCCGATATACTTGTCGAGCGTGCCGCCCTCCTCCTGCACGATATCGGTGCACGCCGTGAGATACTCGTTCATCAGTTCCACCAGCGGCCCCGATTTCAGCTTTTCGGAGAAGGTCGAAAATCCCTGGATGTCGGAAAAATAGGCCGTGATCTCGGCGTCGTGACCGCCCAGCTGAGGGTCCTTGCCCGTCTCCACCATCTGCTCGACCAACTGCGGCGACACATAGGCCCCGAACATTCCCTTCACCCGTGCCTTGGCCCGCTGTTCGTCGATCACTTGCCAGAGCAGCGCCGCAAAACTCGTGGTCAGCGCGGCGCCGAGCGGCGCCGTGAACGGGAGCACGAGGTGGGTGCCCTCGAACGACTTGAAGGCCAGCGCGACATAGGTCGCGAGCGCCAGCACCGCCATGATCTTGGCAAACAGCGCCCGCGCCCCGCCCGCGACGGAGAGCGTGCCGACGATCAGTGTCAGCCCGAGCACCAGGGCGTTCACGAGCCACACCGGGGGACGCTGGAGCGTGAGCCCGGAGACGATCGTCTTCAGCAGATTGCCGTGCACCCCGACCTTGGGCACCGCCTCGTCGTCCATCGAGGTCGGCGCCAAGTCCTGCATCAGGGGATCGACCGGCCCGATCAGAACCACCGCGTCCTTGAACTCCGGGTCGGAGAAAAACTTCTTCGCGTTCGCCACCTCCGCGGGATCCTTTGACTCCAGCATCTCGGCATAGGCCAGGACATCGCTGAACTCGGCGTGCGCCACGAGCGGGGATTTCCAGCGGGTGAACCAGTTCACCTCCAGCAACTGTCCGTCGATCAAGGGCACCGCCGCCCGGAGCGAGCCGTCGGGTTTGACAAATTCCAGCCGCCCATCCCGCACCCGCAGCGCCTCGGGCGGCAGATCCCAGTAGAGTCGCGCCAGCTGCGCCGAGAGATGGTAGTAGGTCACCTTCGTATTGTTCGGCGCCCACGCCGGGACGAGGCGCGTGCCGTTCTGGATGGTGTCGATCAGGCCGATCGCCACCGGAGGCGTGAAAGGCCGGCGCTTCGCCGCATCCGGACTCGTTTCGAAGACCGGGATCTCCGGAGGTTCGATCTCCGCCAGCCGCCGGGTTTCCGTGGCCATCAACGGCAACTGCCGTTCGCGCACCTGCTGGTTGCGCTCGAAATTGATATCGCGGAAGCGCTGGCCGGCGTAGCTCGCGGCCAGCGCCACCGGCGGTTTCTTGAGCAGAAACCGGCCGAATTCGGCGTTGCCCAGGACAAATTTTCGCCGGTCGACCGACTGGGCGATGCCGGCATCGGAGAAAACGAAATCGAAACCCACCGCCTTGACCTTCCCCTCGTTGATCAAGGCCGCCGCGACCTTGGCCCAGATTTCCCGGCTCCACGGCTGGTTGCCGATGATCTCGAGCGAGACCGAGTCGACGTCCACGTAGATCACATTGACGGCCGACTCGAGTTCGCCGCGGTAACGGAAACGCCAGTCGATGGTCCGATTCTCGAAGAAAGAGATCAGCCCCTTGTGGTGCAGCACGCACCAGACGAGCGGGATCGGCAAAAGCAGCAACCACCGCAGCACGGAAAGCAGATTCGTCTGCTTGGAGGGGGCGGCCATGGCGAGACCCTACGGCGCGCGACTTCGAACGGAAGCCCCTTTTGTCGGGCACAGGAAACTCGACGCGCGCACGCGGCGGCGCGGTCCCTCGCCGGAATTACACGCCGCGGAGCGAACCAACTCAGTTCGGATTGGTCGTGATGCGCGGCGGCTGAGCCGGCTGGGGCGCAGGCGTAGGCGGCGTGACCGTCACTGTGGCCGTCGAGTTCGGAGTCGTCACCGTCGTGGTCGTGGGAGTGGTCGGCGGCGTCGGTGCCGCGGCAGGAGGCGTGCTGCCCGAGGTTGTGCCGGTCGTGCTACCGGTCGTGCTGCCGGTAGTGGAACCGGTCGTGGTGCCGGCACCCGGGGTTGACGCATCACCGGTTCCCGTGGTCGGAGCCGGCGTGCCTGTGCCACCGGGAGCGGCCGCCGGCGCAGGTGCAGCGGGCGGCGAGAATACGGCATTCTGCACCGCCACGGCGATTTCGACCGCCACCGCCGAGGCGGTCTGCATGTTGGACACCGTCGCCGTCGTGGTCACGGGGGGGGCGACCGGCTGGGCAACGGCGACCACCTGCCCCGTAGCGTTGGTTGTGACCGTTACGTCGAAAACGACTTCCTGACCTTGAGCGACCTGCAATCCGGTCGTCGTCCCTGTCCCGGTGACCGTAGGCGCGGCCGGGTTGTTCGCACCGCCGCCGGAACTGGGAGTAAAGGCCACCAGCCCGGTGGCCGTCGTCAGAGTGAAAAACGCCTGCCCGTTGGCCGCGGGGCGAAAGACAATTCTGAAGGTCGTGCCACGGATACCGGCCGCGCCGACCGGCGTATTGATGGTGAAGGTCGCATCTTTTTTCAGCTTCTTCACGTGCCCCACCAGCTCGCCTCGTGCGAGAGTGAGTGTCGTCTTCGACTTGGACGGCTCGTCCTCGATCTCCGCCACTTTGATCGTCGCGGCGAACGGGTCCTGCAAAAACTCGTCCAATACCAACTCGGAGTCTTCCGCCAGCTGCACGGAAGCGCCGCTCGAAAAAACCAAGACCGCGCTGGCGCCCTTCAGGGTGGTGACCTTTGCCTTCTGGGGTATCTGATCGTCCTGTTTGAGTTGGGCTTTCGTGACGACTCCGTTCTCGGTCAAGGTCACCGTTCCCGCCACGCGAGCCACGAGCACCAATCCCGTTTGCGCCATTCCGCTGCTCGCATCGGGCGCGGCTGCTCCCGCCGGCGCCTGGGCTCGGAGGGCGCTGCCGGCGACCAAGGCCAAAACCAACAACCAAGACAGGGTGCGAAGATACATGAAGTGGCGGAGTCAGCGCGCCTTCTTCGTTAACGCCAACCGCTGGCGCAAAGCTAGGCCCGCCGGATTTCCAGGGTCAAGGCGCAAACAGACCCGGAGGGCCGCGTCGGCCGCTTCGTGCACGGCAAACAATCGGCTGAGGTGTTCGGCGTAGTAATACCACGCGTTGGCGTTGAAGGGCGCGACGACCGTCGCCTGCAAATAAGCCCGGCTGGCCCCCGCCCAGTCGCCTTGCAAACTCAGGGCCGTGCCCAGCCGAATCCACGACTCGGCCGGCGCCGAGGAGAGCTCCAAGGCCCGTCGCGCCTGGGTTTCCGCCTCCTTTCCCAGAGGCAGGCGCAAGTCCGGAGTGACGTTGGCGGCCAGTCCGGTGGCAAAAGCCAAATCCGCCCACGCCGCGGCATGGGTGGGATCCAAGCGCACCGCCCGATCCAAGTCCGACCGGGCACGGGTTACGATTGCAGCCAGCGTCCCGCCGGACGCGGCGGGCATGGCCAACGTGTCCAACTCGGCCCGCGCGTGAAAACGAAGCGCTTCGGCCCGGTAAGTCGGCGCCACCCAGGCGCCCCACCCGCCGATCACCATGGCCGCCACTCCCCACGCCCGCCAGAGTCGCCAGTGACGCAGGACGCCTGGCGTGGAGGCATGCGCTCCAGCGGGCCACGCCGCCCTGAGCACGAACGCAGCAACGACGGCGGCCGCCAGCGCCAATGCCGGGATCTTGAGGTGGAATTCCAACAGGAGGTGCAGCCCAAACGCCCCGAGCCCGACGGCTGCCGGTCCCGCCAAACCGAAATCCGACCTGGCCGCATCCCGCCGCTCCGCGGCCCACAATCGATACGCCGCCACACCCATGGCGCCGAGCCACAAAAGCCCCCCCAGCAGCCCGTAGTCGCTCAGCGTATTCAGGTAGTCATTATGGGCGTAGAGCGGGATATCGGCGAACTGCTCCGGCCGATACCGCTCGAAGCCTAGGTTGTAGCTGCCGCCGCCCGTTCCCAGCCAAGGACTCTCCCGAAAGAGTTTCCATCCCGCCGCCCAGAGAATCGGTCGGCTCCGCTCGCCCCCGGTCGAAACCAATTCGAGCATCCGCTCCTTGGCTCCGGGAACGTGCCGGTAGGCAGCGAACAGCGCCACCGTGACGACCGCCCCGGCAAGCAACGTCATCAGGAGCGAATGCCGCCACCGTCGCCCCCCCTCCCACCCTAACAAGGGCCAGGCCACGCCGGCCGCCGCCGCCGCCAGCCACGCGCCGCGACTCACGGTCAGGGCCAAACCCAAAAACAGGACCGCGGTCACCCAGAGCCACCAGACGCGTGTCGTCACGGAGCGCCCCCGCGCCACCGCCAGTGTTCCTGTCACCGGCAGCAACAGGAGAAGCAGACCCGCGAAACTGTTGGGAATCGCGAAACTGCCGCTCGCCCGCGCCCGAAATTCCGGTGGCCGGTCCCTCCCCCACATCGCCCACTCCGGCCGCACGAAAACTTGGTAGCAACCGAGGATGACTCCCGTCAGCGCGAGGCCCACGAGCACGAAAAACACCATGCGCCGCGGCCCGCGACTGCCGACGCCGTTGAGCACCACCCAATAAACCGCGCCGGCCTGCAACCAGCCCAACCAATCGACCCACGCCAGCCATCGCACCGGCGAAACCCAATTTCCGTTGAGCGCGGCGTAGACCAGAAACGGCACCGGCAACCAGCCGGCCGGATGCAGGCGCCGACTCGCGAGCTGCGAATCGAGGCTGCGGGCAACGGCCCACGTCGCCAGCAAGGCAGCCGTCAAACCGCTGGTGACGAGCCGGGCCTCCGCCGGGTAGCCGCCGAGACAGAGGCCCGTCCACGCCAGATTTACTCCCAGCAGCGCGGCCAGCGCCCACTCCCAGATCGACGCAGGACGAGATTGGGCGACGGGGTGATCCACGACTGGCGGAACGCTGGTCGTCACCGCCATCGGCGGACAGAAAAAAAACGGCGCCGCGGACGCGGCGCCGTTGTGGGCAAATGCACTGTCGCCCGGAGGCGAAATCAGGCCGTCGGGACGGATTGGATCGTCTTCAGGATGCGACCCGCCACGAGATACGGATCGGCGGCGGAGTTCGGACGGCGATCCTCGAGGTAGCCCTTGTAGCCGTTGTTGACGAAGCTGTGCGGCATGCGGATCGACGCGCCGCGGTCGGCGAGACCGTAGCTGAACTTGTCGATCGACTGCGTCTCGTGGAGACCCGTGAGACGGAGGTGGTTCTCGGGACCGTAAACCGCGATGTGCTCGTCGCGGAACTTGTTGAAGGCTTCCATGAGCTTCTCGAAGTAGGCCTTGCCGCCGACTTCGCGCATATACTTCGTCGAGAAGTTCGAGTGCATGCCGGAGCCGTTCCAGTCGAGGGGCGAGTTGAAGGCCCCGAGGATCGGCTTGCAGCGCCATTCGACGTCGATGCCGTAGCCTTCGCAAAGGCGGGTCAGGATGTAGCGGGCGACCCACATCTGGTCGGCGGCGCTCTTGGAGCCCTTGCCGAAGATCTGGAATTCCCACTGGCCCTTGGCGACCTCGGCATTGATGCCCTCGAGGTTGATCCCGGCATCAAGGCAGATGTCGATGTGCTTCTCGACGATCTCGCGCGCCACGCAGCCGACGTTCTTGTAGCCGACGCCGGTGTAATACGGGCCCTGCGGCGCCGGGAAGCCGCCCTCGGGGAAACCGAGCGGACGACCGTCCTTGTAGAGGAAATACTCCTGCTCGAAACCGAACCACGTGTCCGGATCGTCCGGAATCGTGGCGCGCGAATTCGACGGGCTGGGCACGCCGGTGTGCTGGTAGCATTCGCACATCACGAGCACGCCGTTCTTGCGCGTGGAATCGGGGAAAACCGCCACCGGCTTCAGCACGATGTCGGAGCTTTTTCCTTCGGCCTGCTGCGTCGAGCTGCCGTCGAAGCCCCAGTTCGGAAGCTCGGCGAGCGTCGGGAAGCTCGCGTAGTCCTTGATCTGGGTCTTGCTGCGCAAGTTGGCCAGCGGCGTATAACCGTCGAGCCAGATGTATTCCAATTTGTATTTGGCCATAGGAGGATAAGTGCTTTGGGCAGGGTTGCGGACCTTTCCGCCGAAGCGTGCGAAGGAGTTTCGCGGGTTCCCGGCGAGAAGGACCGGGCGGAATTCAGCAGCTCATATGCCAGAGGCAACTAGAAGTTCGGCGCATGACAGTTTTCTGCTCCATGAACGGTATTTTTCCGGCTTTCCAGCGCGACGGACGCTTGCATCGCCTCGGCTCCGATTTCACCTACGGTGCTTCGTATGCATGAAGTGAAAGATACGGCGCGTGCGTCGGTTCGCATCGGTTACGACGGTCGGGTGCACAAGATATTCCGCGGCCATCAGGCCCGGGAGCGGTTCGAACACGAAGTCCGCGTCTTGCGCCACCTCGAAGCCAAGGGCTGCACCTTCGTCCCGCGGATCCTCGAGGCCGAGCCGGAGCGACTCTACATGGTCACGTCGAACTGCGGCACCCGCGTCGACCAGCTGAATGCCGAGCGGCAGCGCGAGGTCTTCGCCGAACTGGAGCAATTCGGCGTCCGGCATGAAGACCGGGAGCTCCGCAACATCACCTACCGGATCAGTGACGGCCGGTTCTGCGTGATCGATTTCGAATTCGCGACGCTGCTCGATGACGGCACCGGACACACCGTCTCGCTCAAACCTTCCGGCTGACCATGATCCGAGCGCCGCGCTCCGAATCCGGGCCTCGCGCCCGGGAACTGCCCACCGTCCGCTGGTCGGGTCTGACCCACGTCGGCCGCGTCCGCACCAACAACGAGGACGCTTTCCTCGCGCTCGCGGTGGACGGCCACGAGGTGCGCTATCTGGGCAAGACCGGCGAAGCCTCGCTCGCCCAGGCCGACTTCGTCTTCGCCGTCAGCGACGGCATGGGCGGGGCGAAATCCGGCGAGTTTGCCAGTCGCATCGCCGTCGACCGCATCACGCGCCTGCTCCCCCAGGCCTACCGCCTGTCGGCCGCCGGCATGGGCGTAGGCCATGCCGACGTGCTCGGCGAACTCATCGGCCAGATTCATCAGAGCCTCCTGAAGTTGGGATTTTCCTACGAGGAATGTGCCGGCATGGGCGCGACCCTCAGTCTCGGCTGGCTCACTCCCGAGTGGTTCCACTTCGCCCATGTCGGCGACAGCCGGATTTATTACCTGCCCCATGACGGCCCCCTCACCCAGGTCACGCATGACCACAGTCACGTGGGCTGGCTGCGCCGTTCCGGGAAAATCAACGAACGCGAGGCCCGGGGGCACCCGCGCAAAAACTCCCTCAACCAAGCCTTGGGCGCGGGACATCAATTCGTCGACCCGCACCTCGGCGCGGTGGGCTGCCGCCCCGGGGACCGCTTTCTGATCTGCTCGGACGGACTGATCGACGGGCTTTGGGACCGCCAACTCGAGGAAAGCCTCCGCAATGCCCCGCCGCCGGCGGCCCCCACGGGCCCCAGCCCCGCCCAACAGCTGGTGAACGCCGCCGTGGATGCCTCCGGTCGTGACAACACCACCGCGGTCGTCATCGAATTGCTGCCGTCGGTCCACGCATCGCCTCCTTCCGGCCCGCTCCCATGAATCATCGGCTTTTTGTCTACGGCACCCTGAAACGCGGCTGCCGCAACCACCACCACCTCGCCGGGCAGAAATTTGTCGGCGCCGCCCGCACCGTTCCGGGATTCACGCTTTTCGACTTGGGCGGTTACCCCGGCCTCGTTCCGCACGCAGCCGATCGGGCGGGCGTCGCCGGCGAGATCTGGTCGGTCGACCCCGAGGCGTTGCGCCGCCTCGACGCGTTCGAGGGCGTCCACGAGGGACTCTATCGCCGCGCGCCGATCGCCCTGCAGGCGCCCCATGCCGCCGACGCGGTGGATGCCTATTTTTCCGCGCTGGGCGTCGAGGGCCGGCGCGAAGTCGGAGCGGAGTGGCGCGAATAGGTCCCCGGCCGGGCCGGACGCATCACGCCTTCAAAGCCTTCTTCGGCACGCGCACCACGCGCACAAATTTCGCGCGAAAGAGATCTTCGAGGGCTTCCCGCACCTCGGGCGGAATCTTGCCCACCAGGTCGGCGATCGGCGGCATCGCCTTCGGTTCGTCGTCCGCCTCGGCCTCGTCGGCCGCGCGCGGCGGCGCAACCGGTTCGCCCCGTTCTTTGGCCTCGGCGAGGAAGGCCGATTCGACCGCGTCGTCCGGCCACGTCGGGGCCTCGGCGCCCACTTCACCCGAACCCGGTTCCCGGGGAGCGACCGCTTCTACCGCTTCAGTTTCGCCTGCCGGCCCGTCACGCCCGGTGGCCGCAGCCAGCGGTTCGCCGCCTTCGGCCGCTGCGTCTCCGACGGGCTGACGTTCGGCCAGCGCGGCCTCGAGCCGGTCAATCAGTCCTTTTTTTTTTCGTCCGCGGCCGCCGCCGGCGCCTCTTCCGCCAGCGCCGCGAGTTCCTTGATCAGGCTGTCGATCGCGCGCGCCCGGCTGGCTTCGACCGCCTTGAGCAGCGTCACCTCGAAATTGATCTTCTCGGCGAGACCGAGTTTCACGCTGCCCTCCCCTTCGCGCAGCCCGTCCAGCAACCGCGTCAACTGCTCGGTGGTCATCGCGACGCCCCCGAGCAAATCGGAGCGGCCGCCCTTGGCGATGGCATCCAAAAGGGCCGTGCGCACCAGTGCCTGCAGGTCGACCAGCAGGCGCACCAAGTCGCGCCCCGCCGCGTCGCAGTCGTCCACGATCGCCACGATCTTCCGGTGATCGCCGGCCGCCACGGCGGCGGCGAGCGCGGCGATTTTCTCCGCCGCCACCAACCCGTAGACATCCAGCACATCCGGTTCGGCAATTTCGTTGCCGCAAAACGAGATCATCTGGTCGAAGATCGACTGCGCGTCGCGCATCCCGCCGTCGGCCAAGCGCGCGATGCAGGCCAGCGCGCCGTCGGCCACGGCGATCTTCTCGTCGATCGCGATCTTCCGCAGCCGCTCGATGATGAGTTCGTTGGGGATGGGCTTCAGGTCGAACCGCTGGCAGCGCGACACGATCGTCGGCAGCACCTTTTGCGGGTCCGTCGTCGCAAAGACGAATTTCACGTGGGCCGGCGGCTCCTCGAGCGTCTTCAGCAGCGCGTTGAAGGCCGCCGCCGAGAGCATGTGCACCTCGTCGATGATGTAGATCTTGAATTTCCCCTGGGCGGGCGCGTAACGGACCGTTTCGCGCAGGTCGCGCACCTGGTCGACGCCGTTGTTCGACGCGCCGTCGATCTCGATCACATCCAGATGCGATCCGTCGGCGATCGCCTTGCAGGCCGGATCGTTGACGTCGAAGTCGGCCGTCGGGCCGCCCGTGCAGTTGAGCGCCTTGGCGAAGATGCGCGCGGTCGAGGTCTTGCCGGTGCCCCGCGGTCCCACAAAGAGGTAGGCATGCGCGATGCGCTGGCGGTTGATCGCGTTTTTCAGGGTGCGGACCACGTGGTCCTGGCCGACGACGTCGTCGAAGGTCTGCGGCCGCCATTTGCGCGCGATAACTTGGTAGGGGGTCGACACTGCGCGACAGCTAGAACGCCAAACTTCAAAATCGAAAATCCAAAATCGAAAAAATAAAAGTGGCCAGGCACTCCACGGCACTGGGAGAACGTCGTTACCGTTGCTACCTTCCGGTCCTGGCGGAGTTCACGCGCCTGCCCATGCATGGCACCTGGCCGGCGCGAACCATGGTTCGCGGGTCACGCACTGCAACCCATAATTCGGATCAATCTTTTGCCCGCGCCGTTCGCGCCGGGCGCCGGGCTCAGGGACCGGCCTGCTTCGCCTGCTTGGCCGCGACGGGAGCCGCGCCCTTGCCCTTGGCGGCGGCGGCCGCTTCCAGCCGCCGTTGCCGTTCCCGCTCGGCCCGTTCCTGCGTTTCCCGCCGCATCTTCTCCAATTCGCCGCGCTGCTCGGCCGTGAGCAGATCGCCGACTTCACGATACATCCGCTCGCTCAGCCGCACGGAGTCGGCGAGATACTGCTGCTGCTGCCGTTCGTTCTCCTGGCGCAGGTGCTGGAAATCCTCGCCCCAACGGGCCAAGATCGGGCGCATCTTTTCCCGCTGCTCGTTCGAAAGCTTCAGGCGCCCGGCAAACTGCCGCATCAACGAGGCCGAGATCGCGTTGCGCCCCGTCACCGGCGCGGGCTGCGCGTTCGCCGGATGGGCCGCTGCAGTCGCGGATGCTCCGCCCGGGGACGTCGGCGCGGCCTGGCTCGCCTGCACGGCCGCCACCGCCGCGGCGGCTTTCGCTTCGAAGAGTTGTTTTTGCAGCTGCGATTCCTTCTCCCAGCGCTTTCCGGCGGAGCGCAGCGTCAGAAAACCGCCGAAGACCGCTCCCGCGGCGAACACGCCGATGAACGCGGAAATGACCTTCCAGGGCTTGTCCATTCGTCAGTCCGTCAGATCGAGCACCACCGCCACGGCGTCCGACACGGGGGCCGACTCGAACTCCTCCAGCTGCACGCCCGTCGCGCCGCTCAATCCGGTCGTCAGTTCCTGATAGTTCAACGCGACGCTTCCGAGCGCCAGCAGGCACGACACACCCAGCGCCCGGAGGGCGAACAGATCGAAGAGCGACGCCATCGTGCGCTCCGGCGCAAACGCCAAGGCGGCGACGCGGGTGGAGAACCCATAGGGGGCGGTGACGTCGCGGTCGTCGCGGACGGTGCGGGCGGCGGAGGTGAGGCGCGACCAAGCTTGGCGCGAATCGTTCGTTTGGCGGTTCATGAGCGTTCCTTTTTTTGTAGTTCCTGAAAGAGCTTCTGCAACTTTCGCCGGGCGCGAAAGGCCCGGACCTTGATCAGGGATTGGTTCCATCCCGTCAGGTCCGCGATCTCCGCGATGGTCTTCTGTTCCAGATCCAGCAGGCGCAGCACCAGCTGGTCGTCCGGCTTCAGCTGGGCGAGCAGCTTGTGCACCAGTTCGCTGGCCGCCATCGCGTCGTTCGCCGCGACGTCGTTCTCGTTCGTCATCACGGCGTCCAGCACCTCGGCCTCGTTTTCCGAAAGATCCGCCCACCGGAACTCCGGGCGCCGCTTCTGCGCCCGCAGGTGGTCGATGCACGTCGTCACCGCGATCCGCGACACCCAGTGCGGAAACGGAACGGCGCCTTGATACTGTGCCAGTCGGGTGAACATCTTCAGGAAGATTTCCTGCGCCAGATCCTCCTCGGCCACGCGCCGAGGGAGATGGGAGCGGACAATCCGGATGACCAGGGGGTGGAGATGCTCGACCAGCTCCCTTGCCGCGATTTGATCGCGCTGCCGCACTCGCTCGAGGCAGCCCGCCAGGTCGAATGGCGGCTCGTCGTCAGACATGCGCGAATGGAGGCAGGGACATGCACGTCAGGCAAGACGTGCCACGTCCCGGCGGGTTACAATTCGGACGGCGGGGGAAAAGCATGGGGTGGTCGGGCGGAAAACGGGTTCACCGGCCGCGACCCTTGACTTTTAGCGCAACGCGCCGATACCCACACAAGACCTAATGCGAATTTCGCTTCCGAGCCTTCGACTTACGAACGCGCACGACCTCTGAGGACGCCGCTAGCGGTGGGTCGTGCGTAGGCTTGGTTTATCGGTCGCCGTCGGGATACTCGACGCCGCTGTTTCTTTCGTCCGCATCGCCGGTGCGACGCTTCCCTCCCTCTCCCACTTTCAATTTCGTCAGTCGATTTCAGGTCATGCAATCCGCCCCCGTCACCAAATACCGGCCCTTCGCGCCGGTCCATCTGCCCAACCGCCAGTGGCCCGACCGCACGCACACCCGTGCCCCGATCTGGTGCAGCGTCGATCTCCGCGACGGCAACCAAGCCCTCGCCCAGCCCATGAGCGTCGAGGAGAAGCTCGAATACTTCGAGATGCTCGTGAAAATCGGGTTCAAGGAAATCGAGGTCGGCTTTCCCAGCGCCTCGCAGATCGAGTTCGATTTCTGCCGCCGCCTCATCGAGGAAAACCGCGTCCCCGATGATGTCGCCATCCAGATCCTCTGCCAGTGCCGCGAGGAGCTGATCGTCCGCAGTATCGAGGCGCTCCGCGGCGCCAAGAACGCCATCTTCCATCTCTACAACTCCACTTCGCCGGCCCAGCGGAAATACGTCTTCAACGCCGCGCCGGCCGACATCGTCCGCATTGCCGTCCAGGGCACCACCTGGGTCAGGCAGCACGCCGCGCCGCTTGTCGCCGCCGGCACGCACCTCCGCTTCGAATATTCACCGGAGAGCTTCACCAGCACCGAGCTCGAATTCGCCTTGGAGATCTGCGAAGCCGTGACCGACGTCTGGCAGCCCACGGTCGAAAACAAGATCATTCTCAATCTGCCCGCCACGGTCGAATACGCCACGCCCAACGTCCACGCCGACCAGATCGAGTGGATGTGCAACCGGCTCACCCGCCGCGATCGCACGCTGGTCTCGCTCCACACCCACAACGACCGCGGCACCGGCATCGCCGCCACCGAACTCGCCTTGCTCGCCGGCGCCGACCGCGTCGAGGGCACGCTCTTCGGCAACGGCGAGCGCACCGGCAACCTCGACATCGTCACGGTCGCCCTGAACCTCTACACGCACGGCATCCACCCGGGTCTCGATTTTTCCAACATCAACGAGATCCGCGAGGTCTACGAACGCACCACCCGCCTCGAGGTCCCGCCCCGGCAGCCCTACGCCGGCGAACTCACGTTCACCGCCTTCAGCGGCTCCCACCAGGACGCCATCAAAAAGTCCTGGGCCGTGCGCGATCCCGGCCGCCCGAACGATCCCTGGGACGTGCTCTACATCCCCGTCGACCCCGCCGACATCGGCCGCAGCTACAAGGCCATCATCCGCATCAACGCCCAATCCGGCAAGGGCGGCGTCGCCTACGTGCTGGAAAACGAATTCGGCTACACGCTGCCGAAACTCATGCACAAGGAGATCGGCAAACTCGTCAACGACGTCGCCGACGCCCGCGGCACCGAGCTCCAGCCCGCCGACATCCACGAGGTCTTCCGCCGTGAATACCTCGATCGCGCCGAGCCGCTCGCCCTGCGGCACTTCAAGTCCCACGAGGGCGACAGCGCCGTCACCTGCACCGCCGCCATCGTCCTCGACGGCCGCCCGCTCGACCTCACCGGCGACGGCAACGGCCCGATCGACGCCTTCGCCCACGCGCTCGGCGCCACGACGCTGCCGAAATTCGAGGTCCTCAGCTACGCCGAACATTCCCTCGGCAAGGGCTCCGAGGCCCGCGCCGTGAGTTACATCCAGATCAAGGTCGAGCGCGGGCCGACGCTCTACGGCGCCGGCATCGACACCAACATCGAGCTCGCCTCGATCAAGGCGATCGTCAGCGCCCTCAACCGCGCCCTCGCCAAGCGCTGACGCGCTCCCGCGCCATGCGCCGCGGCCCGCTCCCTCCCGGGAGCGGGCTTTTTTTTCGCCGCCCGCCCGCAAGGACCGACCCGCCAAAAAGCCTCCACACCGGGCGATCCGGCGCCTTTCCTGCATCCGTGCCGCGTTTCCCCTGCTTTCTGCTCCTCGCCCTCTGCGCGATTTGCGTCGCGCTCTCCGGGTGTTCGACCTCCTCCGCCCGCAAGGTCATCGCGCTCGACCGCTTCCAACGCATCTACGTCGAGACGCGCCTCAACGAGAACCACCGCCTCGACGAACTGCTCGTCGCCCAACTCCGTGCGCTCGGTCGCGAAGCGTCCTCCGGCCCCCTCACGATGATGCCGGAGAAAACCGACGCGGTCCTCACCTACGACGCCCGCTGGGCCTGGGACTTTCACACCTACCTCATCGATCTCACCATCGAGCTTCACACCGTCCATCCCCGCAAGAAACTCGCCGACGCCCGCTACTATCAGCCCACGGTCCGGCCCAAGCCGCCCGCCGAGGTTGTGCGCGAGGTGCTGGTTCCGCTGTTCAAGTCGCCCTGAGTCCGCCGATCCGGTCTCGGTCGCACCACGCGGCGCGGCGACCGGACCCCGGTTACACGTGGTGCCGATCCACCGCCGTCATCGGCGCCGCGCCCACCCGATAAGGCCCGCGCAGGCTGCGCAAATCCCGGGCGGCGCCGCCCTGCGAGATTCGCACGTGCCCCGCCTCCGCCAGGCGAACCAACACCGGCCGCAGGTCCCGCTGCGTGACGCCGAGCCGCCGCGCCAAGGCCCCGGGACAGCACGTGCTGCCCGATTTCAACCCCGCGACCGCGTTGCGCACCGCCTCGTCCACGCCGCACCGTGAATCCGGTCTGGCGCCGCCGCAAGTCGCCCGGCCCCCCGCGCGCCGTCCCTGCGGCCAAGCCCACCCGCCGGGACCTCGCTGCGCGCCGGCCGCCCGGCGCTCGACTTCAGCCGGTCGCCTTTCCTTCCTACCGCATGCCTTCCCTTCCCACTCCGGGCCTGCAGTCACGGCGGTGCTCCCGGACGGTTCCGCTCCTTCAGCTTCTGCTCGCGCTCCTGCCGGCGATTACCGCGTCGGCGGTCGCGGCGGAAACCGACCCGGCCTTGGCCTATTTCCGCGAACTCGCCGAGACGCGCAACTACACCCTCGGCCGCCCGGTCTCCCCGCGCCTCACGCCCGACGGTCGCACCGTCATCTTTCTCCGCTCCGGCCCCCGCGATCCCACGCTTCTCCTCTGGGAGCTCGATGTCGCCACCGGCCGCGAGCGCGAACTGCTCACGCCCGCGCGCCTCCTCCGGGGCGCCGAGGAGCAACTCAGCCCCGAGGAAAAAGCCCGGCGCGAACGCTCCCGCCAAACCCTGCGCGGCTTCACCACGTATCAGCTTTCCCCCGACGGCACCCGCCTGCTCGTCACGTTGTCCGGCCAACTCTACCTCGTGGCCCGCGCCGACCTCTCGGTCGTCACCCTGCCCGGACACGGTTGGATCGATCCGCGTTTCTCGCCGGACGGCCGCGCCATCGCCGCCGCCGGCCCCGACCGCGAGCTCCACGTCATCGACCTCACCGGTCCCGCCCCCGTCGCCCGCGCGATCACGAGCGGTGCCTCGGCCACCGTGTCCCACGGCACCGCCGAATTCGTCGCCCAGGAGGAAATGAGTCGCCCGCGCGGGTTCTGGTGGGCGCCGGACAGCGCTGCCTTGCTCGTCCAGGAAACCGACGAATCCCCGGTCGAGGTCCGCTATATCGCCGACCCGCTTCACCCGGAAACGGCTCCCGCCAAATTCCATTATCCCCGCGCCGGCACCCCCAACGCCCTCGTTCGCCTCCACCTCGTGCCGCGGACCGGCGGCACACCCCGCCCGGTCATTTGGGACCAGACCGCCTTCCCCTACCTCGCCCATGTCACCTGGCCCGCCCGCGGCGCGCTCACCCTCCTCGTGCAAAACCGGGAGCAGACCGACCAGCGCCTCCTCGCCGTCGATCCCGCGACCGGCCGCACTGCCGAGCTGCTCCGCGAGACCGACTCCGCCTGGCTCAACCTCGACGACAATGCTTCCGGCTCTTCCGGCGACCGTCGTCCGCCGTTCTGGCTCGCCGACGGTTCCCACTTCCTCTGGACGAGCGAACACAGCGGCGCGTGGCAGGTCCAGCTCCGCCAAGCCAACGGCGATTTCGTCCGCGCGCTCACCCCCGCCACGCTCCCGGTCGGCACCGAGGTTCCCGCCCCCGACGGCACCCTCCGCCCCCTGCGCTCGGCCGCCGCATGGTTCTACCGCGGCATTGTCGCGCTGGATGAAAAGAACGCCGCCGTGATCGTGCGCGGCAGCACCGATGCCACCGAAGTCCACCTCTGGTCCTTCCCGCTCGACGGCCGGAGTCCGCCCACTGTGCTCAGTCGCGGCCGCGGCGTGCACGCCGCCTCCTACACCGCCTCCGCCCAAACGCTCGTCCGGACCTCCGACCTCTGGAACGGCACCTGGCGCACCGAGCTCGTCTCCCTGCCCGACCAAGCCGTCCGCGCCACGCTCCCGTCCGTCGCCGCCGCCGTCCCGCAGCTGCCGTCCACCCGGCTCGGCCGCACCGCGGGCGCCGAGGGTTTCGACTTCGCGCTCACGCGCCCGCGCCTAGTCGAGGCCGGGAAAAAATACCCGGTCATCCTCTCCGTCTACGCCGGCCCGACCAGCAAGCGCGTCTCCACCGAGATCCGCGGCTACCTCTCGGACCAGTGGATGGCGGATCACGGTTACTTCGTCGTCCGCCTCGACGGTCGCGGCACCCCTTGGCGCGGCCGCGCCTGGGAACGCGCGATCAAGGGCAACTTCATCGACGTCGCCCTCGCGGACCAAGTCGACGGCCTCCGCGCCCTCGCCGCCGCCGAGCCGCAGCTCGACCTCACCCGCGTCGCCGTCAGCGGTTGGTCCTTCGGCGGTTACTTCGCCGCCATGGCCGCCATCCGCCGGCCCGACGTTTTCCGGGCCGGCGTCGTCGGCGCTCCCGTGATCACCTGGGAAAACTACGACACCCACTACACCGAGCGCTACCTCGGCCTGCCGCAGTCCGCCCCCGACGCCTACAAAGTCAGCAACGTCACCACCTACGCCGCCCAAGCCTCCCGCCCCCTCCTCCTCATCCACGGCCTGACCGACGACAACGTCTACTTCCAGCACACCCTGCAGCTGGCCGATGCCCTCTTCATGGCCGGCAAACCCTACGAACTCCTGCCCATGCTCGGCACCCACATGGTCAGCGATCCCCTCGTCCGCCTCCGCCAGCAGACTCGCATCATGGACTTCATCGCCCGCTCCCTCCGCGACTGACGCGGCGCGCCTCGTTCGGCCCGCCCTGCGCGCCCCGGCCGAAAAAATCGCGTCTCCGGCTGGCGGGTCCGGCCGTCTCCCCTGTCGTCATGGTCAATCGTGACTCCGCCGCTCGCCTCATCGCCACGCCTCGCCTCCGTGCCTGACGACCCACCCCCGCCCCCTGCCGTCGGACCGTCGCCCACGCCCCGTGGCCGGGACTTTGCGTCGCTCTACCGCGCCACGATCGCCCCGCTGCGCCGCTACCTCACCCGCCTGCTCGGCAACACCGCCGAGGCCCAGGACGTCGCCCACGACGCCTACCTCCGTCTCTACCCGACCGCGACCGCCGACGCGTCGCGTTACAACCAGCCCGAGGCGGTCCTCTACACGACCGCCCGCCGCCTCGCCATCAATCGCCTCAAACGCCGCACCATCTCCCCGATCGACGCGACCGCGGCCCCGCCCGAATCCGCCGCCACCACCTCTCCCGGCGTGACCAGCGAGGTCATGGCCCGCCAGGAACTTCGTCTGCTCGAAGCCGCGATCGCCGACCTCCCCGAGGGTTGCCGCAACGTCCTTCTCCTCCGCAAGGTCGAACTCCTCTCCCATCGCGAGATCGCCGAGCGCCTCGGCATCGCCATCAGCACCGTCGAAAAGCAGCACGCCCGCGCGCTCCGCCTTCTCCGCGCCGCCCTCCCGAGCGAAACCGTCGCCCATTCCCACGCCGCCGCGTCGCCCTCCTCCCATCAGGCCACGTCATGACCCCGTCCCTTTCGCCCTCCGATCCCGCTCTCGAGGAACAGGCCGCCCTCTGGGCCGCCCGCCTCGACGGCGACACCCTCGATCGAGCCCAGCGCGCCGAGCTCGACGCCTGGCTCGCCGCCTCGCCCGTGCACCGCGCGTTACTCTCGCGCTACTGCCAGTTCTCCGCCGACCTCGAGGAAACCGTGCCCGCTCTCGTCGCCGCCGGCCGGGTCGCCGCGCCGGCTCGCGTGAGCGGCCGGCCCCGCCGCTTCCTCGGCCTCCCCGCCTTCGCCTCGCTCGGCGTCGCCGCCGCGCTCATTGCGGTCGTCGCCACGGTCATGCTCCGCCCGCCGGCGGCCGCGGTGGAAAACTTCTCCACCGCCGTCTCCCAGCGTTCCGGGCCGGTCACGCTCTCCGACGGCTCCCGCATCGAGATCAACGCCCATACCTCCCTGCGCTTCGAAAACAGCCCCGCCGAGCGCCGCGTCCGCCTCGCTTCCGGCGAAGCCCACTTCGCCGTCGCCAAGGACCCCGCGCGCCCGTTCATCGTCGAAACGCCCGCGGGATCCGTCCGCGTCACCGGCACCACCTTCAACGTCCGCACCGAACCCGCCGGCGACATGCCCCTCGAGGTCACCGTGGTCGAAGGGTCCGTCCAGGTCCGGCCCGCGCCGCTCGGCAGCGATCGCCCCGCCGAGGTCGTGACCCTCGCCGCCGGCGACCAGCTGACCGCCACCGCCGCCGGCGTCGCCAAGCGCGCGCTACCGCCCGGCGCCCTGGAGGACGCCCTCGCGTGGCGCCGGGGCTACATCGTGTTCGACGACGTCCCGCTGCGCCTCGCCGCCGCGCGCTTCGCGCGCTACCACGGCCGCGGCATCGCGGTGGCCGAGACCGTCGCCGCCGAGCCCGTCGGCGGCCGCTACAGCCTCGACGATCTGAGCGGCTTCCTCGACGGCGTGTCCAAGGCGCTCGGTCTCGATCTGACGATCGATCCCAGCGGCGCCGTTTTTCTCGGCCGGCGCTGAGCCCCGCTCCCCGGTGCGACACGTCCGGATTGTCACCTTTCTCGCGCTGGCCGCGGCCTGCGCCTCCTCCCGGAGCGCGGATACCGCACCGACCCGTGGACCGTCGCCCGGCATCGAAACGCCTACGATGCCGGGCGATCGGGAGATCGCCTTCGACATTCCCGCCCAGCCCGCCGCCCCGGCCCTGCTCGCGTTCGCCAAACAGGCCGACATCGAGGTCCTCTTCTCCTTTTCGGCGCTTCGCTCCGTTCGCTCCGCCGAGCTCCGCGGCCGCTATCTTCCCCAGTCCGCCCTGGACCGCCTCCTCCGGGGCACCGGCTACGTCGCCCGGCGCAACGGCACCGCCAAGTTCGTCGTCTCGCCCGAGACCCGCGCCGCCGGCGCCATCACCGGCCGTCTCGTCGCCCCCGACGGCCTGCCCGCCGCCGGCGTCCGCGTCGCCATCCCCGGCACCCGCCACGCCGCCTACTCCGATTTCGACGGCCGCTTCGCGCTCCCCGCCGTCCCCCCCGGTGCTTACCGCCTCGCCGCGACCTCCGATCGTTTCCAGACCCACCCGATCCTCGGTGTGCAGGTCGCGTCCGACACCGTCACGACCATCGAACCCCAGGTCCTGCATCCGGTCGACGACCCCACCCAGCTCGCGCCCTTTGTCGTCCTCGACCAGGCCGGCAAAAAGAACTCCCTCGACCGCTCCGACGCCCACCTCGCTCCGCGCACCGCCGGCGGCAACCTCGACCTCGCCCGCACCGAAAGCGACGCCCTCCCGTTCACGGTCTACAACCGCGACCAGATCGCCCGCAGCGGCGTCGTGAACCTCAACGAATTCCTCCAGCGCGAGCTGCTCGACGCGGACGCCGGCACCCGCCCGCCCGAGCAGAACGGCACCAAACCCACCTTTGAAGCCGGCTCCACCAATCTCAACCTCCGCGGCTACGGCGCCGACCAGACCATCGTGCTCGTCAACGGTCGCCGCCTCCCCGAGGTCCTCACCTCCGGCTCCGGCACCCTCCCGCCCGACGTCAACTTCATCCCCCTGAGCCTCGTCCAGCAGGTCGAGGTCCTGCCCATCTCCGCCGCCTCGCTCTACACCGGCAACGCCGTCGGCGGCGTGATCAACATCGTCCTTCGTCCCGGCGTCGACGCCGAGGCGACCGAGGTCGCCGCCACCTACACCAACGCCCTCGCCGACTACGACGCACCCCAGTCCTCCGTATCCCTGCTCCACGGACGCAGTCTCCTCGGCGGCGCCCTGCGCGTCCGGTTCAACGCCAGCGTCACCCGCGCCACCCCGCCGACGGAGACCGAGCTCGGCTTCCTCCAGGGCCGCGCCGCCGCCGCTCCGCCCGCCCTCCACGCCGCCGTCCACCGCGCCACGCCCAACATCCGCAACGCCGCCGTCGACCTCGTCTACACGCCCGGCACCCGCCTCGTAAGCGGCTGGAAACTCGCCCCGCTCTTCGGCCCCAACTCCTCCCCCGTCACCTCGGTCGCACCCGGCGCCGACGGACGGGGCGGGCGCGCCGCCTTTGCCGGCCGCGAAGGCGTGCGCAACCTCGCGTTCTTCGACGCCCCCGGCGGCCTCGCCGCGTCCCTCGACAGCGGCGACTACCCGTATGGCCGAGCGCAGGTCCGCACCGCCTACTTCGGCTCCGCGGTCCTCGACGTCACCCGCTGGCTCCAGCTCGGTTTCGACGGCACCTACACCCGCACCACGCTGCACCGGGGCTACGACGTGCTCGCCGCCGACCTGCGGCTCGGCGCCACCCACGCCCTGAATCCCTTCGGCCAGGACGTGATGGTGGCCCTCAATGAAACCGCCCCCCTGCTCGGCGAGAACTACAGCGAGGCCCGCCTCGAATTCGGCTCCGCGGTCGGAAGCGCCTTGATTTCGTTGCCCGGCGAGTGGCGCGTCCTCCTCGACGGCCAATACGGCCGCAACATCGCCAAATACCGCGGCCTCGCCGGCGCCGACATCGCACGTTGGCAAACGCTCGTCGACCAGGGCGGCTACAATCCCCTCCGCGACACCCGGGTCTTCGCCCCGCCCCCCGAGTTCTACGACCGGGTGCTCGTCTACCGCGGCGGCCCCGGCCGCTTTGTCACGCTCGGCGACTACGAGGCGATCGACGCGGCCGTCCGGGTCACGAACCACCGTCTGGCCCTGCCCACCGGCCGCGCCGTCCTCAATTTCGGCGGAGATTACCGGCGCAACCAGCTCTTCCGCTACCGCGACGTCCGCACCTACGCCGACGGTTCCCTCGCCGCCCCGTCGATCCATTGGGCCGGGCGCCTGCTCCAACGCTACAGCGTTTTCGGCGAACTCCAGGCCCCCCTCCTGCCCGCCCGTTGGCTGCCCGCTCCGATCCGCGCGGTGGATGCCGATGTCGCCGTCCGCTACATCGCCTCCGACAACGCCAGCGAGGCCAGCGTCGCCCCGACGTTCGCCGCCAAGATCGACTTTGTCGGCGGCTTCACCCTGCGCGGGAGCCTGACCACCTCCAGCCGTTTCCCCACGCCGAGCATGAATCGCATCGCGATCACGCCGCCCGCCGGCCTCGGCACCGGCGGCGTCGCCGGTCTCGACACCCGCAGCCTCTACGATCCGAAGCGCAACGAATATTACCGCGCGGTCGAAAACGAAATCATCGACCCAAATCTCCGCGCCGAGGGCGCCGTCACCCAGACCGCCGGCGTCGTTTTCCAGACCGGCCGGACCCATCGCTTCCGCGCCGCCCTCGACTTCGTCGACACCCGCAAGGTCAACGAACTCATCACGCTCGAACTCCAGACCGTGCTCAACCTCGAGGATGTCCTGCCGGACCGCGTCCTCCGGGCGCCTTCGCGCGGCGACGACACCGTCGGCCGCGTGCTCGCCGTCACCACGGGCACGACGAACCTCTCGTGGCGGCGCTCCCAGAACTGGAGCACCTCCGTCGACTATGCTTGGACCGAGTGCTTCGGCGGCACGCTCGACTTCTACGCCCGCGGTCTGTTCTTCGAGCGATACCGGCGCCAGGTCTTTCCCAATTCCCCCGTCGTCGACGAACTCCGTGCACCCGACGGCGTGGCCCCGGGCCTGCTCAAATTCCGCGCCAAGTTCGGCGGCGGCTGGTCCACCCGCGACTACGGCTTCGGCTTCGACGGCCATTACTTCCACGCCCGCACGCTCCCTCTCTACGAACGCTTCGCCCAGGGGTCCGACCACATCCGTCCGTTCTGGCAATTCGACGCGTTCGCCCAATGCGACCTCGCGCGGTGGTTCACGTGGGCCCCCAACGCCCTCCGCGCCCAGCTGCGGGTCAACAACCTCTTCGGCTTCGATTTCCCGAAATACGTCAACGATCCGTCCGGGGCCGGCGTGCAGGCCTACGGCGACTGGCGGCGTCGGGTCTATTCGCTCTCGCTCACGACGTCGTTTTGACCCTGAGCCGAGGTGCGCGGCCGCGGTCGGGGGACAGCCTCCCTGCCTTGCCTGCCCCGCGAGGCCGGACTCCGGAGCGCATTCCGGAACCGCAGTCCCCGGACGACGCCCGACCCGCCGTTTCCGCGCCGCTCGCAGGCCCGCCGTGCGACCCCGCGCCTCGCCGATCCCGCGACGCGACTTGCATCACCCGACCGACTCCTGACCGATTTGTCATGCGCGCCACGTTTACTCTCGGGCGCCACGTTCCCGTCCTTCCGGCGCCGCCTCCGATACTTTTGCGGCCCCGTTCCTGCTAATAGGTCGCATCGATCGGTCCATCACCCTCGCAGTTCGGCGCTCCAGCCCGCGTCGCTGCGGAAAATTACCCAGCCGCCCACTGCCCCCTTTTCCCCCGGCACGTCACCCGCGTTTCGGACGTTTTTTCCGCGACCCGCTGGCGGATCGGCCCCCGCACCTTGTCATCCCCGCCAAACCATCCCGCTTTGTGAGCCCCTCAAAAAGTCCCGACTCCACGCCGACGCCCGCTGACGACCCGGTTCTGCGCGAAGCCCTGAAGCGCTGCTCGCCGGCGACCTATTACGCCGCATGTAAATTTCGCGCCTTCGCCGACCCCGCCGACCTGGCCATCGTGGTGCACGGCGTGATCGAGCGCTTCACCGGGCGTGATCACCGCGCCAAGTTGACCGCCCCGGCCGAATCGGTCCGCCTGCGCGAAGATCTCGGCCTCGACTCCCTGACGATGATGGAGGTGGTGATGCTCGCCGAGGAAGTGCTCGGGATCAGCGTGAACAACGACGAACTCACCCACCTCCGCACCCTCGCCGACGTGCAGGCCTTCATCGCGGGCAAAACGAACGCCCCGCCCGCACCGGTGACCGCCGCCGGCATCGCCCCGGGTTGGACGGTCGGCACCGTCGCACAGTCCATCCGCGAACTGGACGCCGCCACGTTGGCGCCGCTCCCGCCCCGTCCGACGTCGCTTTCCTGACGGCCGCGCCTCCGGCCATTCGCACCTGGCCGCGATGGGTAGACTCGCGCAGGGTTTCACCTGCATGTGGGTGGATTTCCCCACCCTGCGGAAAGTGGAGAAACACTCCATTTTTACTTAATCCGCTGTCCATCATATGTTAAAACCACAAAATGACGCATGGCACGAGCTATGCAACCCTGTCGGCTATTATGCAGCCCCCCATTTCCGACACCTACAGCTTCGCCACCTTCTTCAGCCGGGAGCGCCGGCGCCAGCGCATGCTCGAGTTCCTCGAAAAGTTCGAGCGCCGCTCGTGGCCGGGCGAAGTCGAGTCGGGCTTCCGCTTCCCGTTCGCGCGGGAAGACCTCCGCGCCTCCTCGGAAGCCGCCCCGCTCGGCGCGTCGCGCTGAGCACCCTTGGACAATCTCCTTTCGTCACAGCGCGACCCATGCAGGTCGCGCTGTTTTTTTGCCGGCCGGCCCTCGGCTTCCGGGCCGACCCGATAAGCGAGCCGATTCCTGGTTCCCCGCCGCCGGAGTTCCTGGGGCCCCTCAATCCTCGTAACCGCCGACGCTCAGCGAGCGCCCGTTGTCCTTCGCGCCGAGCTTCAGAATAAACGGCGCCGCGACCTTCGCCCATTGTTCGGCTTTCGGGTAGGTCGCCGCACCGTCCGCCCAGCACGAGCGAAGCATGTCCGTGTCGATCACGCCGGGATTCAACGGCACCGCCGCCATGCCGCGAGGCAACTCCTCGGCGAGCGCCTTGGTCATCCCTTCGATCGCCCACTTCGACATGCAGTAGGGCCCCACGTCGGGCGAAACACTGCGGCCCCAGCCCGAGCTCAGGTTCACGATCACCCCTTTTTTCTTCGCCACCATCGCCGGCACAAAGTGGCGGATCACGTTCTGCACGCCGCGAATGTTCGCATCGACGAGCTTCGTGAACTCGCGGTCGTCGATTTCCCAGGTCTTCGCCAGCCGGTTCATCACCGCGGCGTTGTTGATCAGCAGGTCCGGCGGACTGTCGTTCTCCAGGATCTTCGCCGCCCAGATCGACACCTTGGTGTCCTGCCCGACATCGACCACCGAAAAATCATGCGGCGCCAGGTGCGTCATGCGCAGGTCGAAGATCGCGTCCCCGCTCCGCCCGCAGCCGCACACCGTGTGGCCCGCTTTGATGAACTCTTCCGTCAACGCGCGGCCGAGGCCGCGGGTCACGCCCGTGATCACGATTTTCATACGCGCCGAGCAAGACACAGCTCGCCCGAAAAACCAGAGTTCGTTTTCCGCCCCGCTCCGCCGGTTGCGGCCGCTCCGGCCGACTCCCCCGGCGGCCCGCCGCACGCCCGCTCCGGGCCAAGCCGTGCCGTCCCACGCCGGCCCCGGGGCGCCGCTCGGCCGCCCGCCCGAGGCCCGCGACAACGCCGGTTCGGCGAATTTTCGGCTGGCCGCTTGCAAATTCCGTCCGATGCCCCTCGCTCGGCCCTTCGCTACTTTCCACTTGCCCACCCCGGGCCGCTTTATTTTTACCCGACGCTCTCTGTCAGAACCCGTTCGGAACTTTTTCCGTCATTCCGGTCCCACCGGCCCACTCCCCACCCGCATCGCTCCATGATTGAAGTCAAAGGTCTCGTCAAAACCTACGGTCCCAAGCGCGCAGTCGATGGCATCACGTTCACGGTGAAACGCGGCGACATCCTCGGCTTCCTCGGCCCCAACGGCGCCGGCAAGTCGACGACCATGAAGATGATCACCGGCTTCCTCCGGCCTGACGCCGGCACCGCCACCGTCGACGGCGTGGATGTCACCACCGACCCCGTCGCCGTCAAAAGCAAGATCGGCTACCTCCCGGAAAGCGCCCC
>JACCEA011225158.1_pt1 | contig 27183 bp, 24 predicted proteins | sample 7449851 | NCBI WGS metagenome assembly JACCEA01 (sample SAMN15323453, study PRJNA562643) | freshwater metagenome | isolation source: river surface water | place: USA:Blue River Watershed | collected 2017-08-18
ACCATCGACATAATCGTCACCATCTTCGCCATAAATGCGATCATTACCTTCATTGCCTCCAATTGCATCATTACCAGTTCCTCCGTAAACTAGATCATCGCCAGAACCAGCAGTTATATTATCATCACCAGCACCAGAATAAATAATATCATTGCCTGCTGTGTAATTTATTACGTCGTTACCATCGCCACTCTCAATATAGTCATCACCCAACCCCGCACTGATATTGTCATTTCCACGATTGTCGATGATGTAGTCTTTTTTCTCTTTATCGTATAAATAAATTTCGGCGGTTCTTAAATCATCATTATCCCACACTCCTTTTTCTTGGCGAATAAAATCATCGCTACCATCATCGTTAAAATCACCAATAATTAAATTGGTGAGATCACCTTTCATCCAAGTGTAGTCCGTTAAAAGAGAGCTATAAAATCCACCAGTAAAACTTCCATCACCCTTAGAAAGATAAACCTGAGCAGTTCCTATATCATCATTATCAGCACCACCCTTTTCTTGACGAATAAAATCATCCTTACCATCACCGTTAAAATCACCAATAATTAAATTAGTATCATCACCCTTCATATGCTTAAAATCAGTCAAAAGCTGACCAGAAAAACTTCCATCACCCTTAGAAAGATAAACCTGCGCCGTTGCTATATCATCATTATCAGCATCACCCTTTTCTTGACGAATAAAATCATCCTTACCATCACCGTTAAAATCACCAATAATTAAATTAGTATCATCACCTTTCATATCCTTAAAATCAGTCAAAAGCTGACCAGAAAAATTACGATCACCATTAATTGTCGTATCATTTGCATCGCCAGAAATGATGTTGATGGTTGATTTAAGCCAAGATGCAGTGTTAGTAACAATCAACTTAATCGCCGCATCATCAAGATAAGTCTGTAATTGCGCTAAGTCTTTAATGTGGCTGGTGATGATATTTTTAAGGTAATCGCTATTTAAATAAGTTGAGGCAGCACCACTGTTAATTGTTGAGATCGCGCCGCTAACAATCGCATTGATTTTGCTTTTGATTAGATTTTGTTCAATCTGCGCTACCTGATCTTTGAAAACATTCAGCTCAACATTAATGTTTTCTTGGTTAAAAATTATTTGAACTTCATCTAGATGTTCTTTAACAATATTTTCAATATCCAAAATATTAGCTTTTATAGATTGCAACTTATCATAAAATTCTTTGCCCAAAATATTAGTTGAAGCCTTTAGAATCAGGAAATCTTGCTCAACATTATTAATCTCAAATCTGATGTAATTTTCAGTTTGCTGCACTTCGGAAAGTCTATCTTCAACTTCTGATCTCAAACTCTGAACAATCGCATCAACTTCATCTATCTTCTTTTGGTAGCGGCTTTGAATATCAGAAAATGTATCATTAAGTTTCTTTTGCACTTGGTCTGCCGAATCAATGATTGGAGCAACATATTGATCAGATAAAATTGCGTTAGCTTCAAATAGCAAACCGTCAATCTGAGTTTTTTTATCAGCAATCTCATTACGAAATTCATCAGCAAAAAATTGGCTGTAAGATTCAAAATCACTCTTAACTTTATCAAGACTTGAAGTAACTTGTGCTTTGGTTAATTCAAACTGACCTTCATAATCTTCAAGATAAGAAATTATGCCATTTTCGAATTCAGTTTTGTATTCTAAAGCAAATTGCTTATATTGCTCCGCTGTTTCTTTAGCATAATCAATATAGTTATTTACCTCAGCAATTTGGCTCTCAATCTTGTTTTTAAATTCAAACACAGTTTTCAAAGCATCATTATTTAACAGCTGCTCTTTGTATTGTGAGATTTGGTTTTGCAGCTCAGAAGTTAGAACATTTTTCAACACAGAAACATCGCCTTTAATTAAATCTTTAACATTTGCATCATTTAAAAATTGTGAAATTTGTTGAGGCAAATTCTGGCTAGCAAAATTTGATAATTCTGTTGCCAATAAACCTTCAAAATTTTTCGTCAAAGCAGAAACATCACCTTTAATCATATCTTTTAACACATCAAGCGAAGCAATGTTTTGTAAATTAGCTGGCAAAACTTGAGCTAAATATTGATTTAAACCGCCACTCAAAAAATCTTTCGCCTTTGCTTCAAGATCTGACACTTTGCCATTCACAATTAAATTCTGAATATCAGCAGAAGATAAAATGTTATTGAAGGCACTTGGTAACATTTGATTGACGTAAGATCCTGCTTTGTCACCAATCATTGATAAAGCAGTTTCTTTGATGTTGCCCAACTGCACTGACTTAAGAGAATCAAGCAATTCACCATTATCAATAAAGCTACTAATCTGATTTAAAACCGCATCACCAAGCACATCTTTTAACTTATTTTTCAAAGATGCAGTTTTGCCATTAAATAAATTCTCAATATCATCGGCATTAAGAATATTTTGTGTTATATCTGGCAATTTGCCGTTTAAGTAAGTTGCCGCTTCCTTAGAAATTGCCGATAAAACTCCATCTTTAATCACACCAAAATCACCGTCAATCATAGCACTGATTAATTCTTTGCTGGTAATCACTTTTACCAAATCAATCTGTGGTGCAATTTGATTAACATAACTCGCAACATCAGCCACAGCATATTGAGCAAATTCTTGACCAACAAGTTCTAATGAATTAATCGCTAATGACTTCAAATCACCATTAATTAAAGCATCCGCAACATCCTTATATTGATTAACCTTGGAATAAATTTCATAAGCTTGCGCAGCCATTGATATTTCTTTAGAATATTGAGCAATTTGAGGAACATGTTTCGCCATCATATTTATGGCTTCTGCAGCACTTTTAATTTTCTGAAATTCCTCAACTCCTTTAACTCCAACATAAGCCTGAGCAGCAGCAATTATAACTTTGTCTAAGTTAGAAAAATCACCAGATAATAATTCATCAAATAGTGATTCACGACCGTGAACCTCATCAAGCACAACTTGTAAAGCAATTGATAATAAAGCTCCAAAACCTGGAACAAAGCCAACTGCAATCACTGCAGCCATCTCAACAATCTGTACCTTCATGTCGTCAATCATGTGTCCAGCTTTCACCAACTCATCTTCAATTTGCTTGAGAGTTTCTTTTACATCGTCACGAACTTCTTGAATTTTATTAACAGCATCTTCAATTGCTGCCTTGGCGCGCAAATATTGTTCTTCAAATTCAGCAGGAGCAACTTCAGCCACTAATTTATCAAGCTCAGCAACCGCGCGATCAATTGTTGGTTTTATCACTTCGTCTTCAACTTTCTCAGCTAATTCATTTAAAGTTTGACGATACTCATTCCAAGCTGGCTTAACAACTTCATCACGCACATATTGCATAGCATCAACCACCGGCTCAGTAATATAATGCAAGTAATCATCGTAATCACGACCAATCTCGTGAATCTGATCATCATATTCTCTTAATCTTTGCTTTGAACTATCTTCAAAATCTTTGCCACTTTGACGCAAAGCATCTTCAATACCAGCTAAATCGCCTTGCAAAATTGCACTAAATGCATTTGTTCCATTCTCGCGCACTGACTGCATGATTGACGACAAATAATTAAAATCATTTTTGATTTGATCTTTGATATTTTCAGTCACCAAATCATCAAATTTACTGCCCAAGGAATTTATTCCATCAATCAACTTTCCTAGGCCATCTTTCACCTCGTCAACAATTTGATCACCAACTCTTTCAATCTCTTCCTGAATTTTATTCATGATATTGTCAATACTATTCACAATATCAGAGACAGCATTTATTATGTCATTTTTTACGTCGCTAATCTTATTTCCCAACCAACTATTAGCATCAGAAATAGTTTGAACTATTGGATCAACAGCACGATTAACAGCACTTACGACAGCTCTAAAAATTCTTTTTAACCAACCCATAAAACTCTTTAATTATTATTGATAAAATTGATGCTTTAATGAAATAATTATTGCTTAAAATCCTTAATAATTTCCTTAACTGATCCATCTTCATTTCTGATTAGAATGTTAATTGTCTTTTCAGGAAAAACTTTTTCTTTTATATTTTTTACAACCGCTTCACGATCTTCATCAGAGTATGGAGATATGAATTCACCAAGCCAAATCTCATCACCAGTTTTCCATTCATCAATTGTTAAAATATGCTTACCTTCTTTAAATTTTTTTGCTACCTCATCTGAAAGTAAAGCCCAAGAAACAAAAGCGATAGGACGAAATCCTCTAAAAAAAATTTTAAATTGATTATGCTTTAGAGCAGGAATTACCGATGCCATAAAATGACCAATCGATAATTTTGCATGATATTTGGAAGAAGAAAATAGACCAAGAACATAACCTAAATTAAGGTGCAATTGTTCTTGTGTATGTAAAGCTTTTTTAATTTTTTCAGATGACTCTTTTATTGTTTTAGCAATAGGAGATTTACTTGACTGAGAATTATGATTTACTTTGTTTACAATCATATTTTTAATTAGATTTTACTTGAGATACTAGAGTATTCTGTCAAAAAATTTGTGTCTTTCTAAATTTTTATAAATTCATTTAATTTTAAAATTTGATTAACTTGCAATAGTATTATCCAAAAATTTATTTATTGAATTAATCATTTGTTTATATCAATTTTTTATTCTTAAAAATAAGGCAATAAAAACCTATTAGAAAAATAAAAAAGCCGAGCTACCTTTAAAAGTGAACTCGGCTTTTTTTTAAAGCTTTATGTTTTTATTAAAACTATTCAGCAACAGTAATTGCGTATTTTTTACCTAAGTATTTCTCAACAGCTTTACGATCAGAAGATTTCAAAACTGAATCAAAAAGAATGATTTCAGAAATATATCCTTTCCAAAGGTTTCCACCTGTAGAGTTTTTAGCACCGACATAAAAACCAGTTGTTGGAGCAGCAGAAGTTGAAGTTGTATCAGTTCCTACAGAAGTTCCATTTACATAAGTAAAGATTGCACCACCAGTTCCACCAGCAGAAGTAGCAGAAACCACTTCAGCACCTGTAGTTATAGTTCCAGCAAAATTATTTTCAGCAGCAGAACCATCGCCAAAAATCATGTTTCTTGTTGAATAGTTTGAAGAACCAGCGTTGTCACCGATTGTGTAACCATAACCATCTGTTCCAACTAAACCATTATAAAATACTGTTCTATTTGCAGCAGAAATGTCAGTTGAAGCAGCTTTAGCAACTACAAAATAAGTGAAGTTGTTATTTGGAGTTGAAATTGGAGAAGCAACGGCTGAACCAGAAGCTGTAGAAAGAGTTAAGAAACCGTTTGCTGAGCTTGATCCATCAAAATACAAAGAAGGAAGAGAGTTTATGCCTGCAGTATCAGAATATTTAAACTGAATTGCAGAAGAAGAAGAAGCTGGACGAGCATAGTATTTATAAACTGCTTGAGTATTGCGATCATTCCAACGGCTGATGTTTGTTGCATCAACATTTTCACCAGTAACGAAGCTATCTTCCATTGAAGTTTCTAACCAAAGAACTAATCCCTTAATACTTGTAACCGGAGCACTTTGAGTAACAGTTTGAGCAGTCTGTAATTTTGATGCATTAACTAATCTACTGCCACTGGTAACACCGGCAATAAGAATACCTATGATTAAGATTACGATTGAGAGTTCAATCAAAGAAAAAGCTTTATTTTTATTTTTCATAATTGTCGATGTTGTTGTTTTGAAATAAGAGTAACTAAGCTTCCATATAATATAGAAAGAATGGAGCCAATTAAAATTGCCAATTTTACCTCGTCAAGCATTATCTTAGCAATTGTATCATTTTTTACAAATGCAAGTCCTGCAATAAATATGCTCATAGTAAAGCCAATACCAGTAAAAATAGAAGCTGCGTAAAATTCTTTCCAATTTGTTCCGCTTGGAAGAGAAGAAATTTTCAAACTTACTGCAATAAAACTAAAAAGCATTATTCCTATTTGTTTACCAAAAAACATACCACATATAACACCGCTTACCAAGGGTTGTAAAATTGTATCAAATGAGAAATTTGCAATTTTGATACCAGAATTTGCAAAAGCAAAAACTGGCAATATCAGAAAATTTATCATTGGTGCAATTTTATGAGTAACCTTCTCAAGAGGTTTTTCATTTCTAATTTTAAGAGGAATAAATATTGCTGCAATAACACCAGCTATTGTAGCATGAATTCCTGACTTCAAAACCATTAACCATAAAAATAATCCCAATATAACATATAGAGAAATTTTATTAGATTTTTTTTGATTCAGTAAATATAGACCAAGCAAAGGCAAAGCAGAGAAAACCAAATATATTAATTTCAACTCTTGAGTGTAAAAAAATGCTATAATTACAATTGCAATTAAGTCATCAATGACTGCCAATGCCACTATAAATATTTTTAGAGAATTTGAAAAAGATTTACCAAATAAACATAGAATGCCGTAGGTAAAAGCAATGTCAGTTGCTGTTGGAACAGCAAAAGCACGCAGATTTTCGTCGTTACCATAATTAAAAATAGCAAATATTAATGCTGGAAAGACAACTCCGCCAACGGCAGCAATAGCAGGAAAAGCAAGTTTTTCTTTAGTGGATAAATGACCAATTAAAACTTCTTTTTTTAATTCCAAACCAATCAAAAAAAAGAATATGGCCATTAAAGCATCATTGATCCAATCTCTTAATGAAAGATCTTTGTAAAGATTTATAAAATCTATGTTTATTGGTAAAGATATATTGAAGAATTCAGAGTAAAAATTGTAACCATCTGAATTTGCAACAAACAAAGATGCCGCAGTAGCAATAAAAAGTATTATTCCTGTTGCCGCTTCTAATTCAAAAAAATTTTTAATGGCTTTTTTAATCATTATAAAATTATAGTTTTAACATTCTGATTACAGTCTTCTAAAAAGATTTTTGAAATATTTTGATTCCAGAAAAGTGGAATAAAAAAGTTTTTTTAAATTTTAAAATCTTCTCCCAAATAAACTTTTCTTACTTTTTCATTATTAACAATTTCCTCTTTTGAACCAGAAGTAAGAATTATTCCATCATAAACAATATATGCGCGATCAACAATTGATAAAGTTTCGCGAACATTGTGATCTGTAATTAAAATACCGATATTTTTGCTTGTAAGATGAGAAACCATTAATCTTATATCATTAACAGCAATTGGATCAACACCAGCAAAAGGCTCATCAAGCAAAATAAAAGATGGATTTGCAGCTAAAGCTCTAGCAATTTCGACTCTTCTTCTTTCGCCTCCTGACAAAGCAAGAGCATGAGACTTTCTAATATGAGTAATTGAAAACTCTTCTAATAACTCTTCTAGCCTTGTTTTTCTTTTGTTTTTATCTTTTTCAACAATCTCAAGAATTGAATAAATATTATCTTCAACATTCATACCTCGAAAAATTGAGGCTTCTTGAGGTAAATAACCAACTCCAAGCTGTGCACGCTGATACATTGGCATTGAAGTTATATCTAGTTGATTGATAAAAATATTTCCCATATTAGCCTTAACAAGGCCAACTATCATATAAAAACATGTCGTTTTCCCAGCACCATTAGGACCAAGTAAACCAACCACTTCACCTTGCTTTATTTCAAAACTAATGTCACGAATGACTGTTCTTTTTCCGTATTTTTTACTTAAATTTTTAGCACTTAAAGTTTTAATCATTTGATTTACTTGTTTTTCTTTGATCTTTTAAATCATTTCCTATAACTATCACAACTCTGCTATCACCACTTTTAGGATTTTCTTTTTTCACTATTTGATCTTTTTGACCAATAAAGTTACCCTTTTTGGTTGTAATATCATAAATAAATTTGTTACCACTTGCAACGGAAGTTCCATTATTGACAGTTACATTTTTCTCTAACACAAAAATGTTATTCTTTGGGTCATAATATCCAAAATCTCCATTTGCAACATATTCTTTCGTAAATATCTTAACATTTCCAACAGCGTCAATTCTTTTAATTGATGAACTTTTAATATCAGAAGACTGCTTATTTTTTTTCGGTTTTTTTAAATTTTTTGATAAATCAACTTTTACTTCTTTCTCAGAATCATCAAAATCTTTCTTTTCTTCTTTGTAAAAAACTCTCATTTTATCAGCCAACATACTGCTATCTTCCTTTTCTACCACAACATTTCCTAAAAAATCCATTATTTGCAGTTTTCTCTTGATGTCAATTATGTTAGATTTTATCTTGGTTGGAGCTTGTTTTGGGTTGCTATTATTAGTTTTATCTTCACTTCTTGCTTGATGAAAATTTAAAAAAAAGATTATGAAAAATAAAAAAAACTTGAGCGCAAATTTAAAATCAAAAATTACATTTGGACGCTTCATTATTAATACTTTAATTTGTTTTGCTGTTATTGGGATAATATATATTTCACCAAACAATTATGATGAAAAAAGTGATGTTGCATTCAACAGTAATCTTAAAAACTACAATGTTAAGTTGCAAATTCTTAATCAAGATAAAACATTAGTGACTGATTTTCTTGTAGCAATAGCTGATAATCAAAACAAAAAAATTATAGGATTAATGAATTTAGAATATTTAGATCCCAATTATGGCATGTTATTTACTTTTGAAAATGAAGAAATAATCAATATGTGGATGAAAAATACCAAAATTTCTCTTGATATGCTCTTTATTGATAAGAATAATCAGATTGTGAACATTTTCCAGAACGCAACCCCTTACTCACTTAAAACTATTTCATCTGAAAAAGAAGTTATTAAAGTTTTAGAAATTAATGGCGGTTTATGCCAAAAGCTTGGAATTGAGGTAGGACAAATAATTGAAGTACAAAAAAAATTTGAATGATTATAAGAATTTAGCATCTAAAAATCACCATTTAACCAAATTTAGAATAATTTAATGAAAGTTTTTTCAGTCAAAAATAATCTTAAAACCAATCTTATTGGCTCTGAAAATGAAGAATTTTACAAATTTATAACAAAAGCTCATAAATCAGACTTTTTAGTAGCTAAACAAGTTGAGGAAATTATTTCTAAAACCCTAAAAGAAGGAGACAAAGCTTTAATTGAGTTAGCAAATAAATTCGACAAAACAAACTTCAAAAAAGCACAAGATTTTGTAGTCAGTGAAAAAGATATAGAGAAAGCTTCAAAAGCTTTACCAAAAGAATTAAAAACAGCTTTAAACAACGCTTTTAAAAGAATAAAATTATACCATACCAAACAATTACCAAAAGATTTCATTTTTACCGATTCAAGTGGAACTAAGCTTGGTAATTTATGGCGAAATATTGAATCGGTTGGAATTTATGTTCCAGGTGGAAGCGCTTCTTATCCAAGTTCAGTTTTAATGTCTGCAATTCCTGCTTTAGTTGCAAAAGTCAAAGATATTTCTATTTGTGTTCCTAGTAATTCTGGTAAAATAAATAACGCAGTTTTATATGCTGCTAAAATTTGTGGTATTAAAAAAATCTACAAAGTAGGAGGAGCTCAAGCAATTGCAGCTCTTACTTATGGAACAAAAACAATTTCCAAAGTTAATAAAATTGTTGGTCCAGGAAATGCTTATGTTGCTTACGCTAAGAAATCTGTCTACGGCGAAGTTGGTATTGATATGATTGCAGGACCTACAGACATAACAATTATTGCTGATAAAAATAATAATCCTAACTGGATTGCTTATGATGCATTGTCTCAACTTGAACATGGACACGATTCTAAAGCTTTTTTAATTACTGATGATTCAAATTTTGCAGAAGAATTTTGTAAGTCTATAAAAAATATATCAAAAACTTTACAGAGAAAAGAAATAGTTAAGGAAAGCATAAAAAATTCAGCAGTTTTCTTAGTTAAGAATTTATCTGACGCAGTAAATTTAGCAAATTTTATAGCTCCAGAACATCTTGAAATTGCAACTAAAAATGCTGAAAAAATTTATCCTAAAATTAATAATGCTGGTGCGATTTTTTTAGGAAAATATACTCCTGAAAGTATTGGAGATTATATTGCTGGACCAAGTCATACTTTACCAACCTCAGCATCAGCAAAATTTTCAAGTGGTCTTTCAGTTTACGATTTTATGAAAAGAATTTCTTTAATTTCATGCAGCGAAAATTCTTTTAAAAAACTAAGCAAAGATACAGCTATTATGTCTAATTGCGAAGGTTTAGAAGCTCATAAACTAAGCATAACAGTAAGACAAAAAAATTAAAATTATGACAAAAACTTTAAAAATTATCATCTTATTAGTATCTATATTTTGTCTTAATTCTTGTTCTAAGAAAAAAAAGGAAGAAATTAAGAGCCCTGAAATGTCTTATACAAAAGCAATGGAGATGTTAAAAAAGAAAAATTATAACGAAGCTGCAGAAGAATTTAGTAAAATTGATGATGAATATCCTTTTTCTAAATGGTCATCAAAAGCACAAGCAATGGCTGTTTATGCTTATTATAAAGAAGAAGAATATGCAAAACTAATTGGTATTGTAGATGATTTTGTAAGATTAAATCCAGCAAATGAAAATGTACCTTATATGACTTACATGAAGGGTTTATCTTTTTATAATCAAATTCCACAAATTGACCGTGCTCAAGATGACACTCAACAGTCTTCTTACTCATTTCGTGAGTTGATTGTACGTTTTCCTGAGACAGAATATGCAAAGGATGCAAGAAATAAAATTGATTTTATAGATGAACATTTAGCCGGAACCAAAATGTCAATTGGTCGCTATCAAATGAATAATAAAAACTTTGTTGGTGCAATTGAAAATTTCACTGAAGTTATAAATAGATATCGCTTAACTTCACAAACTCCAGAAGCTTATTTCAGAATTGTTGAGATTTACTATAAAATTGGTTTGAAAGAAGAATCTACAAGAATTTTTCAACATCTAAAGTTAACCTATCCTGAAAATACTTGGACTAAAATGGCCGTAAAAATTGATCCTAACTTTATCTAAATGAATAACATAAATCTTGGATCACATCATATTTGGTTGCCTTATACTCAAATGCAAAATCATCTTCCTCAACTTGAAGTTGAAAAAGCAAAAGGCAGCAGAATATATTTAAAAGATGGTACAGTTTTAATTGATGGAATATCTTCTTGGTGGTCAGTTGCTCACGGTTATAATCACCCTCACCTAATTCAAGAAATTTGCAAACAAGCCAAAACCCTACCCCACATTATGTTGGCTGGATTTGCCAATGAGCAAACTTACAAATTAGCTTATAGACTTTGTAAATTCAGTGAAATGGATAAAGTTTTTTTCTCCGACTCTGGATCTACTGCTGTAGAAGTGGCGATGAAAATTGCTTGGCAATTTCACATCAATAAAAAAGAAAAAGAAAAAACAAAGTTTATTTCATTCAAAAATTCTTATCACGGAGATACAAGCGGTGCAATGTCTTTGGCTGATTTAGAATCTGGAATGCATCAAAAATTTAAAAAATTACTTTTAAATAATTTTTCTCTTAAATTACCAACCACACAAAATGAATTAAATTCTTTTGAAGATTTTGTTAAAAAAAATAGAAATATTTTAGCGGGAATTTTTATTGAACCTCTTGTACAATGCGCTGGAGCGATGAAATTTCATGAAGTTAATATTTTAAAAGAAATCTTTAATATAGCAAAAAAATATCAAATTCTCTTTATTGCTGATGAATGCGCAGTTGGTTTTTATCGTTTAGGTAAAAAATTTGCTTTTGATTATGCCAGTATAAAACCAGATATTCTAATATTAGGAAAAGCTTTAACAGGTGGAAACATGACTCTAGCAGCAACTTTAGTTAGAGAAGAAATATTCAAAAGTTTTTTAAGCAATTCTTTGGAAAATGCTTTAATGCATGGACCAACATTCATGGGAAATGCTCTTGCCTGCTCAGCAGCAAATGCTTCTTTGGATTTATTTGAAAATTGTAATTACGAAGAAAAAGTTACTAAACAAGAAAAGTTCTTATCTAAAGAATTTAAGAAATTTCGTAAATATAAAAATGTCAAAGATGTAAGAGTTTTAGGATCTTTAGGTGTAGTTGAAATTGAATGTAACTGGGAAAAGATTTTTGAATTGAGAAAAACTTTTATTGATAAAAAAGTTTTCTTGCGACCTTTTGCAAATTGTATCTACGTAATGCCAGCTTTGAATATAAAACAATCTGATTTAAAAAAAATTACCAAAGCAATTAATGAAGTTTTGCAAAATTTCTCTTAATTAGAATTGTTATAAAATTCATCAATTACACTTTTATATTTCTCTTCTAAAATGCTGCGCTTTAATTTCATTGAAGGCGTAATTTCACCAGACTCAATTGATATAGAATCAGAAGCTATGAAAAACTTCTGAATTTGTTCCCAATGATTTAAATCCTCATTAATCTTATCTAAATTTTTTTGCACAAAGTTTTGTAAAACTTTAGATTTAAAGAAATCAATATCATCACCAACAAATTTCAGTTTCTCTTTTGTTTTAGAAATTATCTCAAAATCAGGAAATAATATTGTTGTTGTAAACTTTTTTCCCTCGGCAATTACAATAGAACCAATCAAAAAACCAAGATTCTGCACTAATTTCTGCTCAATTGGAACTGGACAAACATATTTGCCATTTGCAGTTTTAAAAAGCTCTTTCTTACGCCCAATTATTTTTACAAAACCATCATTATCAATCTGGGCTAGATCTCCTGTTTTTAACCAACCATCAACAATCACTTCTGCAGTTTTTTCTGGGCTTTTATGATATCCTTTCATAATATTATCACCTTTTGCCAGTAACTCTCCATCATCAGCAATTTTTAGTTCTACAAAAGGGAAGACTTTACCAATAGTACCTATTCTATTAAACTTTTCATTATTTGCAGCAAGTACAGGTGAAGCCTCCGTTAATCCATAACCACAATATAAATTAACTCCTATATTTTTATAAAATTCTTGTAACTCCAAAGATAAAGAAGCACCTCCACATATCATCATACGCATTTTATTTCCAAGTGCAGCACGAAATTTTTTATAAACTAAACCATCGAAAATTTTATCAGAAATATTTTTCTTACGCTCAGAGTTTAGGAAAGCTTTTTTTAATGCAATTTTTCCCAAATATTTTTTGAAACCAGAAGAGTTATCAACATTTTCTTTGATACGGATATAAACTTTTTCCAAAACTCTTGGAACAACAGTCATCAAAGTTGGATTCACTTCTTTTAGTAAAGTTCCGACATTTTTTGTATCATCGGCAAAATATATTGAAACTCCTTGAGTTAAATAAAACATCATTACCATACGCTCAAAAATATGAGCCAAAGGCAAGAAAGATAAAACAACATCGTTTTTCTTAAGTGGAAAAGTTTCAATTGTGGCTTTTATTTGAGTAATCAAATTATGATGAGTAATTTCAACACCTTTTGGCTTTCCAGTGCTTCCTGAAGTATAAATTATTGTTGCTAAATCTTTTGCTTTCTTTTCATTTGCAAAATCTTCAAAAACGTACTTTTGACTATCTGCAGCTTTTTTTCCTATATTCAATAACTCTTCAAAGGTTAAGGATCCTGCTTTTTGAAAACCGTAAGTAATAGTTTTAAGATTGAAACTGTTATTTTCTAAAAGATTAAAATATTCAAAGTTATCGGTAAAAATATATGAAATTTCAGCATCTGAAATTTCATATGATAAATTTTCTTTTGAAATATTGTGAAAAATTGGAACTGTTACTGCGCCAGCTAAAATTGATCCTAAATCGGCAATTAACCAAATTGGATTTTGATAAGAAAAAATTGCTATAGTTTGATCTTTTTGCAAACCAATTTCTTTTAAACCACAAGCAAAATGAAATACATTATCCAAGAAATCTTTATGGGAAAAACTACGCCAAACACCTTTTTCTTTAAAATTTAAAAGCTTTTCATTATTAATTTTCAAGCCTTGTAAAGAAACAAGATCGCAAAGAGTTTTTAAATTTCTCATTTTTAAAATTTTCAAAAGAATTTAGCTAAAATTTTAACTAGTCCATAAATCTGATTATTCAGAGTCTCGTGATTTCTTAAATATTCTCTAACCATCAAATCAACTCCTGCATTTTTAGCAAAAACTAAGCAAATTATAACCAGAAACATCAAGGCAAAATAATTCGCAATTGAATCAAAAAATCTAGCTCCAATAACACTATCTTTCATCTTTATATTTTGAACTTTTTTAATTCTTCTTGCGGTTGCTGGATGAGTTGAAAATAAAGTAAAATAACCACTTTTACCCAACATTGCCAAAGCGGAAGCCATATTTGTTCCACCAAAAGCCTGCGCTGATTGCTTATCACAACGATACTCAATATTTCTGCCAATAAAACGACGCAAAAACTCATATATTCCATAAACTATGAAACGATTAAAAGCTGTCAAAAAGTAACTAGAGATATTGTAAAACTCAATCATCAGAGAAGATGAAGTTCTACCACCATAAGGCATTAAAGAAAGTATTCTGGAAATAAAAATAAAAATAATTTTCAAAAATGAAGAAATGAAATTTGTTACTTTTTGATTGGTGATTATAAGAAAAGTTGGTAAAAAATCTTTATTAATCAAATGTGACATTTCATGTCCCATAATACTTCTTAACATATAAAGAAACTTTTTTGCATCTTGACATTGCATTAAATAGTGATTGATTAAACCACTAGTTAAAACAATTGCTTTCGTTCCAAAACTACTAACTGCATAAGCGTTAATTTCGTTTGAATTTTTAACATATAAACGCACCGATTTTTCACCAAATTTATTTTTTACTTGATCAAATACTCCACTCAGAAAATCATAATCTTTTAGCTTTTCATGACGAACACAGTTTTTTAGAGAAGATCTAACAGAAAATCCAAATAACATATCCAACATCAGGTAAATCAACATAAAAAAGCTTGTTAAAAATAGTATAAAACAAGCAATGAATTTTATTTTTTGGTAAAGACTACTATTAAGAATAATTGTGCTATTCTCAATATCCACGAAAGGAATTACTAGGGCTAAAAAAGGAGAAAATATAACAAAAATATTAATAATTGTTACAATATAAACTAATATTAAGCTAATTGGCTTGGAAAACATATTTTGAAAAATTTAAAGACTTTTTTGTTTATTTTTTTATTGATCCTATACAAAAACATAAGCTTATATTTTTTGCATATAACTAATATGAAAAATATTATTTGAACTTTTATGTAAAAGTAATTACTTACACTATTATATTTTTTTGCCACATTAATTTTCATTAATTTTTTAGAAATAATTCAAATGCGCACAGTTCAGATTCAAAATATCAAAATTGCCAACAATCTTCCTTTTACTCTGATTTCTGGTCCTTGCCAAACCGAATCTCTTGAACATAGCCTTATGATGGCAAGCAACATAAAAAGAATTTGCGACCAATTAGGAATTAACTTCATTTATAAAGCTTCTTTTGACAAAGCAAATAGATCAAGCGTTGGAGGACAACGTGGCGCTGGACTTGAAAAAACATTGCCAATTTTTTCTGAAATTAAAAAACAATTTAAATGTCCAATTTTAACCGATATTCATAACGAAGAACATTCTCGTATTCTGGCCGATAAAGAGGAAGTTGACATTTTGCAAATTCCTGCATTTTTATGCCGTCAAACTGATCTTTTGGAAGCTGCTGCTAAAACTGGTAAAGTAATCAATATCAAAAAGGGACAATTTTTAGCTCCTTGGGACGCCGCAAATATTGTTAAAAAAATGGATCATTTTGGAAATGAACAAGTGATGTTGACTGAAAGAGGAGTGAGTTTTGGTTATAACACTTTAGTTTCAGACATGAGAAGCTTGCCAATTATGGCAAAAACTGGCTGTCCAGTTGTATTTGATGCTACTCATTCTGTTCAACAACCTGGAGGTTTGGGTGGTGCAAGTGGAGGACAAAGAGAATTCGTTGATACCTTAGCAAGTGCTGCTGTTGCAGTTGGTGTTGCCGCTGTATTTATGGAAGTACATCAAGATCCAGATAATGCTCCATCAGATGGTCCTTGTATGGTTAGACTTGATAACTTGGAAAAACTTTTAACTAAGTTGAAAAAGCTTGATCAAATTGCTAAAAGTTAAAAAACAAACTTTTTAAATCTATGACTAGAAATTATAATATTTTGGTAATTGATGACGATACTAGACTGAGAAATCTTTTGGGTAAATTTTTGGAAGAAAATGGCTTTCAAGTTTCCTTAGCGAAAGACACAACTGAAGCAAGAATTATAATGGAAAGTTCAGCATTTGATCTTCTAATTGTTGACGTAATGTTGCCTAATGAAAATGGAATAGATTTTACTGAAAATCTAAGAAAAAGTTCAAAGTTACCAATTATAATGTTAACCGCCAGAGGAGAATCTCAAGATAGAATTAGAGGCCTAGAAACTGGAGCAGATGACTATATGCAAAAACCTTTTGAACCAAAAGAGCTGCTTTTAAGAATGAATAACATTCTTAGAAGAACAGTTAAGAATATTGATGATTCAAACTTTTGTCATTTTGGAGACTTCTCTTTCAGTTATGCAGAATCGCGTCTTAAAAAAGGAGAAAGCTATATTCATTTAACTGATAGCGAGGCGAAAATTCTAGCAATTTTATGTAAAGAAAAAGGAAAAACTGTCTTGCGTGAAAAACTTTCAATCCTTTGTGGAGAAATTGATGAACGCAGTATTGACGTGCAAATCACTCGCTTACGTAAAAAAATTGAAGATAATCCAAAACAACCTAAACACCTCCACACAGTTCGTAATCATGGTTACGTTCTTTATAGCTAAGAATCTCAGTTTATCGTAAATTCAAAATCTTGTGATAAACTTAATTCTACAAAAGGTCTAAACAAGTAAACCTATTCCTAATAAACTTAGCATTTGAAACACATTTCTGAAACTGTCTTTTTGAAAGACCCAAAGATTTTATTGAATTATTAATTTTGAAATGACTGAAAATTTCTTTTATTTTTAATTCGTCAAAATGAATTTTTAACAAATCCTTTTTAACTATTTTCCACTTCTTGGAAAGATTTTCTACTTTCTTTATTAGCTCAAGCTTTTCTTGATATTCTAAAAAGCATTGCAAAGCAACTTTTTTACCAAAAAAACCAGTCAAACTTTTTTTAATTTCTTTTTCACTATTATACAAAACTTCTAAATTTGTTTTTTTAAGCAAATCTTTTTGTAATTTTGCAGTAACTAAAGTTGTAACAGCAATTAATTCACCATGAAGTTTTTCCTTAGCAATTTTTTTGTATTTCATATCAATTGTATGAGCAATCAAATGCTCAGCTTGACTTGCTGGATAAGAACCACCAGCAATTGTCATTGAATGTCCAGATAATAATAAAATTTCTATCAGCATTTTTATTAAATTATCATCTTGCAGAGAAAATTTTTTGAAATTACTAACAAAAAATTTCATTTCTTTTTCTAATAATAAAAATGCTTTCTCCTCAAATTTAGTTCCCAAAATTTGATTAGATAAATACCAGTCAAACCAACAATTATAAAAACACATCAAGTCTCCAATTCCAGCTTTGGTGAGTCTTTTTGGCGCTTTCTTCAAAATTCCCAAATCACAAAAAACTGCTACTGGCAAAGTTGCTGGTAAAGTTTTTTTATGACCAGATATTTTAATTGAAGCATTTTTTGATAAATAACCGTTCATTGAAGCAGCAGAAGCAAAAACTATGTAGGGAATATTTTTTTGTGCAGACGTAAATTTACATAAATCACTAATTACTCCGCTTCCTAAAGCAATTATAAGATTACAATCTTCTATATTACTAAATATTTTATTTAGATTCTTTTCATCAGCTTGAGCATTTTTTAAGATTAAGTTCACTTTATTGCTTTCTAAAAAACTTTGCTCAAAAAAATTCTTTGAGTTTCTCCAAATTTTTTCGTCCGTTACAAATAAAACTTTAGAATCATAAAAACCACAATTTGAAATCAAAGTTTTAGCTTTTTTAGCCAGATTATGATCAATTTTTGTGTTTATAATTAAATTACTCATCAACTTTCTTATTCATTTATAGCAAAGGATAATTAACACAATTTGGTAAATAAAAACTTGTCAGATAAAATTTATTAGTTATTCTGACTGCAACTCTCTTTTCAAGAATTCCAAAGAATAATTCCCTAAAATCAAATTAAAATGGAAAAACTTCAATTATTTTTGCTAATCTTTCAAGTTATTATCGCTGTAATAATGGTTATACTGGTTTTATTACAAAAATCGGATGGTGACTCTTTAAGTGGTATTGGAAGTGGTAACGGTGGTGCAAATGCATTAATTTCAAGCAAAGCATCTGCCAGTTTAATTTCAAAGATAACAATGATATTAATTGCGATTTTTATGTTAAACTGTCTAGTTTTAGCTTCTCTTTCTAACGTTTCTAGCAAATCCATTTCTAAAGAACTAGAATCAATTAGCAAAGAACAAGAAAATGAAGTTGCTCCAAATACAGATAAAACTTCTGCCCCAAAAGTTGAATAAATTAAAATAAGTACAAATTATGAAAACGACCGCTTTAAATCAAACTCACCGTAGCCAAGGAGCAAAAATGGTTGAATTTGCTGGATATGACATGCCAGTACAATATCCAGACGGAATGCTTAAAGAACACGAATGGACACGTTCTGGAAATGTTGGTATTTTTGACGTTTCTCATATGGGACAGTTCTTCATTGAAGGAAGTGAAGTTATAAAATTCTTATCTTACATAACTCCAACTGATTTTTCTTTAAGCACCCCAAATTTGGCAAAGTATACAGTTTTGACCAATCCAGAAGGTGGCATTATTGACGATTTAATTATCACAAAATTAACTGACACAAAATTTTTCATTGTTTTAAACGCTGGTTGCAAAGAAAAAGACTCTGCTTGGATTAGAAAAAACTTACCATCAGGAATTTCTTTTACTGAACTTTCTGACAGATCTTTGATTGCTGTACAAGGTGGAAAAGCAGAAGAAATTTTAAACAAATTTTTATCTTCAGGAAGTCTAAGCGAATTGCCTTACATGAATATCGGTTTTTATAAATTAAAATCTGGCGAAGAAGTTTTTATCAGTAGAACCGGCTATACGGGAGAAGATGGTTTTGAGGTTTCAATTCCAAATTCAGCTGCCGCAAAATTCTGGCTTGACCTTTCAGCTCTTTCTGAAGTAAAACCAATTGGCCTTGGGGCACGTGATTCACTTCGTTTAGAAATGGGTTATCCACTTTATGGACATGATTTAGATGATACAACTTCTCCAATTGAAGCTGCTTTGGGATGGGTTGTAAGCAAAAGTAATACTTCTTTCATTGGATCAGACAGAGTTTTAAAAGAAAAAGCTGAAGGTGCAAAACGCAAAAGAATTGGAGTTAAATTGCTTGATCGAGGCATTGCTCGCGAGGGTACAGAAATTAGAAAAAATGGTATAAAAATTGGCACTTTATCAAGTGGTGGTTTTTCACCAAATTTAAAAGTTTCAATTGGTCAAGGTTACTTTGATACAACTTTAGCAAAAGTTGGTGATGAAGTAACTGCTGTTGTTCGTGACCGTGAAATTCCAGCAGTTTTAGCTTCTCCAGTCTTTGTAGAAGCTAAAACTAAATCAGTAAAAAAATAATAAAAATTTAAGGAGTAAAAATGAAATTTACTAAAGATCATGAATGGATTAAAGTTGAAGGCGATGTTGCAACAATTGGTATTACCGAATACGCAGCAGAAGCTTTGGGAGAATTAGTTTATGTTGAATTGCCAAAAGTTGGTAATAAATACAATAAACATGACGCTTTTGCAGTTGTAGAATCTTCAAAATCAGCAAGTGATGTTTATATTCCTGTTTCAGGAGAAGTACTAGAAGCTAACGATTCTCTAACTTCTCAACCAGAACTAGTAAACAATTCATCTTACGAAAATGGTTGGATTGCTAAAGTTAAGATCAGCAATTCTGCTGACTTAGACGACACTATGGATGAAGCTTCTTATAAAGATTTTTTGAAAAATCAATAATCGGCAGAAACAAAATTATTTTTCAGAGTCTCTAAAAAGACTCTGAAAATTATCTATAGAACTTATTAATAAAATCTTCCATCCTACCTTCAAATAGCTCTTCTATCAAATCAGAAATTTTTTCGTTAATTTTAGAAACTCTCAATAACTCATCTGAAGTAAATTTACCAAGTACGTAATCCGCTGTAGAATATTCCTTATTGATAGGTCTTCCAACACCAAGACGCAAACGCATATAATCTTTTCCAACTGATGCGTCTATTGATTTTAAACCATTATGCCCTGCACTTCCTCCTCCAATTTTAACTTTTACTTTTCCTAATTCTAAATCAATTTCATCATGCAAAACCAAAATATTTTTTACATCAATCTTATAAAAATTTGCAGCTTCTGAAACTGCTATTCCTGAACGATTCATGAATGTTTGTGGTTTAAGAGCTATAACTTTTTTACCTAAAATTTCTCCACTAAAAACCTCACTGCTAAACTTTTTAGCAGAAAGCAAAGAAAAACCATAATCAGCGATAATTTGATCAATTAGTAAAAAACCAAAATTATGTCTTGTTATTTCATATTCTTTACCAATATTTCCTAGTCCAATCAAAAGATACATATAATCATTGAAAAGTTAGATAAATTCTAAAAACTGTAATTTTAAATTTGGTAACTATACCATCTTGAAAAGTATTATCATCCTGAACAAAAGCGAAGGATCTCGTAAATTATATTGCGGAGCTTATATCCTGAGATCCTTCGCTTTCGCTCAGGATAAAACTTTTTGTTATAATCGCCTTAAATTAATCTAAATAAATAACATTTTTTCTAAATTGCCAAAGAATTTAAAAGATAAAACATTTCATAAAATATTTTTTATAATTTTTCTCGCTGCTCTTTTTTCATGCAACAAAGTAATTTATAAAGAACCTTATGTATTTTCTAACTTTTCGGCAGTTCAGGAACTTGAAAGAGAACATCATAAGTTTTGCGTTTCACTTAACTTAAATTCTGGAAATGATAATAACTTTACAACTCAAACTTATTGGCAGTGCCGACTTTCTTTGACAAAAAATCATTTAAATACAAATAACTTTTTAAACTCTGCAAAAGTTAACAGTTTTCAAATAAATGATTTAGTTTCAAAAATATCCCTTCATATCGCAGAAATTTCTGAATCTAATTTTAATAAAGAGAATAAAAAACTTGATGAACTACAACATAATCAATGCCTAAGGCTAGGTTTCAATAATGATACTTTAGATAAAAGTAAAATTGATGATTATTTATTATGTCGTAAGAGATTGTTAGAGGATTATCGTTTTAATGCTCCTTTTGGAAATCTAGATTACCTTGATTATCCCAATAACTCCTACAACATTGATTTTATAATTGATCAAAGACAAAGGAAAGAAGAAGAAAAATTCAATTCCGCAAAAGAAAACTATCCAACTTGCGTTAAATATAACTTAAGAAAAGAGAATTTTAAGAACTGCACAGCATCTCAAGATAAATCAAGACAATGTTTTTTAAAGATAAAAAGTAAAAAATTCAAAAAAGAACTTGCTGAAAAAATCACCTGTCAAAAGCAATCTTACATAAATTTTCCAGAATCTTTTTTGAAAAAAAGTGAAAATAACAAAAAACTAGAATTAGAAAAAGTTACAACATTAGCTGACGATTATAATTCAAACAGCTTCGTTGCAATTGGTATTGATGAGATGGAATTGTCAGACTTTAAAGCTAGAACCAAAGAAGAAAAAACTGAAAAAGATCAAAAAGAAATTGCTGAAAAGTTTAACAAAAAAACCGATTTATATAGCAAATATGAACTAATAACTTTGCGCCAAGAGTATATATATAAATGTCAAAAAAACGCTGAAGCAAAAATTTTAGAATATGAAAAGTCTTTAAAAAGTGAATGCGAAGATATGGCAAAATTTGATGTTATTGATGAATAATTTTTTGGCATTTATTGTCCCATACCAAACTAAAATCTAATATATATTATTAACTAATTCATGGCTTTATTGTCCTAGCCGCCAGAACCGCCTCCAATCTGATGGAGACTTTTTAAATTTTTAACCAGCAAATTTTTAAACTTCTTTTTATACCCAAATTTACCTGAATTTTTCGTCGAGAGTTTTTCCGTCATTATCTTTCCAACTTGTCCAGCCATTGCTTCTCATGCCAAGACAAAATGTTGATGCAGTTGATGGACTATTGAAAGTGATATTCTTTTCTACAACAAAAAAGCTGCTTTCTTCTTTGCAGAATTCTTTGAAATAAAAATCTCGATCCATCGCAGCCACTCCTTTAAACACAAAAGAACTAGTGGTTTCTTTACAAACCTTTGAACCTGCTAAAACAGTGAATCCCATTTCATCATAAAAATTTGGCAAGGTACCCCAAATTTAATACACTTTCTCCCTTCTTAAGTTGATCAAAAAATCGCATTTAAAACTTGTTTTAAATGCGATAAATTTCATCTTCTTTAACTCAATCCAAATTGATATCTTATAGACTAAAAATTACAAAGTTTCTGTATCTTAAACAGACATCTCTAGCATTTTACGCAAAGGTTTTTCAGCTTTAACTCGCAAAACTTCATCCAAGTTTAATTCGCCACCATTTGGTGATTTAGCACCATATTTTAAAACTAAATATAATTTTTCTAAATTATTTAGTTGCATATGAGGGCAAGTATTACAAAGTGTGCAACCTGCTTTGTCAATAAATGGACAATCATAAAATTTAGCAGTTGGGTTTTTTAATTTCATTTGATGAATAATCATCGGTTCTGTCAGAACAATGAATTCTAAACCTTGATTTTCTTCTGTGAACTTCAAAAGAGCTGAAGTTGAACCAATGTGATGAGCGTAAGAAAGTAAGTTTTGTGGACATTCAGGATGAGCAATAACTTTGGCTTGTGGATAATTAGCAATCAATTTCACCAATTCTTTTTCACTAAATTGTTCATGAACCATACAAGAACCATTCCATAAAACCATTTTACGTCCAGTTTCTTTTTCAATAAATCTTCCTAAATGTTGGTCTGGCGCAAAAATAATTTCCTTATCAGATGGAATTTGGGCGATAATTTTTTTGGCGTTAGAAGAAGTAACAATTATATCAGACAAAGCTTTTATCTCAGCAGAACAATTGATGTAAGTAACCGCAATCGCATCTGGATGTTTTTTTCTAAATTCAGCAAATTCTGGTGCACGACAAGAATCTTCCAAAGAACAACCCGCTTTTAAATCGGGAATTAAAACTTTTTTGGTTGGAGAAAGTATCTTTGCAACTTCCGCCATAAATTTCACGCCACAAAAAACAATTATGTCAGCATCAGTTTGTGCAGCTTTTCGTGATAAATCCAGTGAATCACCAATAAAATCAGCAATATCTTGAATTTCCGGATCTTGATAAAAATGCGCCAAAATAACAGCATTTTGTTCTTTTTTTAAACGAAGAATCTCTTCTTCTAAATTAACTGGAATTTGATATATTTCTTTGTTCATAATTATAAACCAACTATTTCAAAAACTTCTCTTCTGGTATTTGCAGCAATTTCTTGCGCTTTGATTTTACCATCATGCAAAACTTGTCTGATGTAGCTTTGGTCTTTTTTGAAGTTATTAAGATTTTCTTGAATTGGGCGTAATTTCTCAACTAAAAATTCAGCCAAATCAGTTTTAAATTTTCCATTTCCAGCTGTTTCATATTCTGCAGCAATTACTTTCGGATCTTTATTTGCAAAAGTAGCAAAAATATTAAGCAAGTTGTAAATTTCTGGACGGTTTTCGTCATAAGAAATTGTTGCTTGCGAATCAGTTTTCGCCTTTTTTATTTTCTTGGCAATTAAATCTGAAGAATCATTTAGATTAATTCTTGATAAGTCAGATTCGTCAGATTTGCTCATTTTTTTATTGCCATCTTGAAGTGACATAATTCGTTTCACCGCTTTTAAAATCATTGGCTCAGGAAGTTTGAAATATTCTTTGCCAAAGCGACGATTAAAAGCGCCAGCAATGTCACGAGTTAGTTCCAAGTGTTGCTTTTGATCTTCACCAACTGGAACTAAATCGGCTTTATAAAGAAGAATGTCGGAAGCCATTAAAACTGGGTAAGAGTAAAGACCTAAATTTTCATTATCTGCTGACTTTTCTTTAAACTGAGTCATACGATTTAACCAACCAAGCGGAGTAAGAGTTCCCAAAACCCAAGCAAGTTCAGCGTGCTGCGCCACATCACTTTGCACAAAAATTGTTGATTTTTTAGGGTCAAGTCCACAAGCCAAATAAACAGCTGCAGCGTCAAGCACATTTTGTTGTAACGCTTTTGGATCTTGCGGCAAAGTAATTGCGTGCAAATTCATCACACCAAAAATGCAATTATGCTGATCTTGCAAATCAATCCAATTGCGAATTGATCCTAAATAATTTCCTAAATGCAAATTTCCAGTAGGTTGTATTCCAGAAAAAACTGTTTTCATGTTTTTTAAAAGTTGCTTTGAAAGGCGGAGTATTTTATTTTTCAAATCTTGTAAGGCAAGTAGATGATCGCTTATTTTAACAATTTATTGTTTGAAGATAAGAGGAAAGTCCGGACTCTTTAAGGGGAAAATACCAGCTAACGGCTGGCGGCACAGCTTGAAATATATAGAGCTTGTCAGGGAAAGTGTCACAGAGAATATACCGCCACTGCAATTTTGATTGCTGATTTTATTGTGTCTTAACTTGACAGATTTAGTCGCACACTATGCAGAATGGTAAGGGTGAAAACGCGAGGTAAGAGCTCACGGGCTTTCGTGGTAACACGAATTTGGAAAAACCCTATTTAGAGCAAGACCAAATAGAAATGACTTGTTTCTTTAAAGAAACAGATGTCCCTTACATCGTCATTTGGGTAGGTTGCTTGAGGTTAGCAGTGATGCTAATCCTAGATGAATGATCGTCACTTATATAAAGAAATTTATATAGGTACAAAATCCGGCTTATTCTTGTCTTACATTAAATTTATTTTTAGACTAAAGCCAAATTTAATTATTTTTCCTGTTCACATAAATGTTCACAGGTGGCCGGCTTATTCTTGTCTTACATTAAATTTATTTTTAGACTAAAGCCAAATTTAATTATTTTTCCTGTTCACATAAATGTTCACAGGTGGCCGGCTTATTCTTAAAATATACTGTCATTCTGAGCGTCAGCGAAGAATCTCAAGAGTTTATACTCTAAAATTTATTAAATGAGATTCTTCGCTGACGCTCAGAATGACAGTATTTTAATATATTTTTTAATTTCTAAAAAAATTGACCAAATAAAACTAATAGCAACAAATAATAAAATGCTTACAACAAACGAAATTCGCAGCAAATTTTTAGAATATTTTGCTAAAAATGATCATGAGATTATTGAATCATCTCCATTAATTCCACATAATGACCCAAGTTTGATGTTCACCAATGCTGGAATGAATCAGTTCAAAAACTATTTTACCGGAGTTGAAATCCCAAAATTCAAACGAGCAGCCACTTCCCAAAAATGCGTACGTGCAGGTGGAAAGCATAATGATTTAGATAATGTTGGTTATACAGCCCGCCATCACACTTTTTTTGAAATGTTAGGGAATTTTTCTTTTGGAGATTATTTTAAAGAAGAAGCAATTTTTTATGCATGGAATTTTCTAACAAAAGAACTTGGCATAGAAAAAGAAAAACTTTTGGTAACCGTTTATCATAATGACGACGTTGCTGCAAATTTATGGAAAAAAATTGCTGCACTTCCTGAAGAAAAAATAATTCGTATTGCAACTGATGACAATTTTTGGTCAATGGGTGATGTTGGACCTTGCGGACCTTGCTCAGAAATTTTTTATGATCATGGTGAAAAAATTTTTGGTGGTGTTCCAGGAAGCGCAAATCAAGATGGTGATCGTTTCATTGAAATTTGGAATCTAGTTTTTATGCAATTCGAGAAACAAAAAAATGGCGATATGATCTCCTTACCAAAACCTTGTATTGATACAGGAATGGGACTTGAAAGGCTAACTTCGGTAATACAGGGAGTTCATGACAACTACGAGACCGATTGCTTCAAAAGCTTAATTGATAATATCAAAAATTTTGTCTAGCGACCATGAACTGAAGATTTATTTACACTAGCTATAGAAGAAGGTTGATCAAGAAACGATTTTGCCGATTTAAGCCTTGCTAATTCTTTGTCAGCAAGTTTTTTATCATCTAGTTTACCAAATAAATCTTCTGCTTTTTTATAATGATCATTTCTATCACCATAAATATCTAAACCTTTAGTAAAACAAGCATAATGAATTACACCAAGGTTATGAGTAGCGCTCTGATCTCCTTGCTGCGCTGCTTTTTCAAACCACTCAATTGCTTGTCTAACATTTTCAACAACCAAGTCTTTAGAGCTTTCATGATAATAAAACTCTCCCAAAGCTTTTTGAGCTATTATATTACCACTTTCACCTTCTTTCCGCAATAACTCCAAACCTCTTCTCTCTTCATCTTTATCAATTGGATTAGAAACATAGACCAGTCCTAATTTAACTGTTGCATCAGAATTTCCTTTTTCAGACATTATTTCTAATTCAGAAATATTTTGCTGTGTTGGTTGCTTTGGATCGTGTAAAACACTATTTAAAATTCTTACACTTAAAAAATCAATTCCTTGACCTAAATTTCTACTATCTCTCTCTTCATAATTATGTTTACTTGCAGCACTTGATAAAACTTTATCAACAAAACTAATAACCTTCCGAAAATTTTTAGGACTAGATTGAGAAGTTAATTTTTTTTTTTCAATATTTAATAAACTATCTTTGTACTTTACTATGGGAGAAGAAGAAGGTATTGAAGATTTATTAAATTGCCCGACAGAATCAGAACTAATGTTATCTTTAACATTTCTAGTTAGAACATTCATTAAATTATCTGATCCACTTACCGACCCAACTGCAACAAACCCTTCATCAAGTCTTGGTTTTTCTAAACTTGACCTCTCATTATCAACATTTTTATCTCTAGTTAAATTATGATCACCCAAATCTTCACCAACTCTTGGTTTTCCTAAACTTGACCTCTCATTATCAACATTTTTATCTCTATCAGACACCACATCAGACCCAACTACAACAAACC
>JACCEA010093687.1_pt1 | contig 27159 bp, 29 predicted proteins | sample 7449851 | NCBI WGS metagenome assembly JACCEA01 (sample SAMN15323453, study PRJNA562643) | freshwater metagenome | isolation source: river surface water | place: USA:Blue River Watershed | collected 2017-08-18
ACGGTGGAATTCCGGAACGCATTCCTTCTGAAAAAGGGAATTTCATGGCCTTTTATGAAAATGTTTTTCAATCTTTGCGCGGCGATGCAAACCCGGCAGTATCGGTTCAAGATGGAATCAATAGCATGCGGGTCATCGATGCGGCGATGGAAAGTAGTCGGGAGAAAAAAGTTATCACCTATTAATACCCCCCAGACTTAAGCCTGAGGAATGACGAATTTTTAAGCTCAGACTTTAGTATGAGGACTAGACACGAGGTATCGCGTCTCTACAAGCAGCACATGGAAGCAAACTTATTATCCAATTTCGAACCGGAATTACAAAAGAAAATCAAACAAGTGGGCGTGATACGCAAGTTTCAAGCAGACGATTTTCTCATGAAAACAGGCCAAAGCATTCGTTCGGCAGTCATTGTAACCAAAGGCATCGTCAAAGTCTTTCGTGAGGATGATGAGGGCAATGAGGTATTCATGTATAATCTACACCCAGGTGAAGCCTGTGCTATTTCCATGACTTGCGCCGTACGTCAATTAAACAGCCAGATTATGGCCAAAGCCTTGGTGGACACAGAAGTGATGACCATACCCGTGGAACTGATGGATGAATGGGCATCCAAATACAAATCTTGGTACCAATATGTCTTAGAGACCTACCGATCTCGATTCGAGGAATTATTGGACACCTTAGATCACATTGCCTTTCGGAATTTGGATGAACGCTTATTGTGGTACTTGAAACAACACCAAAAGAGTTTAAAAAGTAGTACCATCAAAGTTTCATTCACAGATATCGCCACGGAATTAAACTCCTCTCGCGAAGTAATTTCGCGTCTTATGAAGAAATTGGCTGAAAAGGGTCGCATTCGCATCAACAAAAATCAAATTGAGATTATTGATTTATAGTTTTTGTGATACATATCACGCCAAAAAAAACTTAGAAGGTTAATTTTTGCATCTTAATTTTCACTTAATATGCATAAATTTCAACTAGGAATTTTCTTCATTTCTACAATATTAGCCTTAAGTCTGCACGCCCAACACCAAGAAATCCATACGGTTCCCCACCTTTGGAAAGGGAAAAGAAGTGTCGCAGAAGACTCAACATCCCTCCTATTTGCTTTCAAACACGGTAAGGTTCACGGCAACTTACGCTACTTTTTCATGGCAACAGAGAACCAGGATCAATTAACAGACGCCTATGCCCATGCTGCAGGAGGTGGATTATTTTATGAAACAGCATCCTACAAGGGTTTTCAGATGGGTGTGGGAGGATATTTTATTTACAATGTAGGCTCTTCCGACATGACACATATTGACCCCTACACCCAAACGGTTGGTCGGTATGAAACTTCGCTTTTTGATTTAGAAAATTTAGAAAATAAACACGATTTAGACCGATTGGAGGAATTATACTTAAAATATAATTGGGGGCAATCGCATATATTGATTGGGAAGCAATTAATCAATACGCCATTCATCAACTTACAAGATGGACGCATGCGCCCTACAGAGGTTGGGGGACTTTATGGCGAAATTTTCCTCGGGAAAAGCAACAAATTGGAAGGAGGATATTTATACGAAATTTCACCCCGTGGAACAGTCGATTGGTATGGAATTGGTGAATCGATGGGCATATATCCCAATGGAGTCAATGTGACTGGAGGCAAAGGAAATTATGCACATCACATCGAATCAAAGGGAATTGCGCTTTTGGGATATACCCAAACGATCACAAAAGGACACACCATGAAATTCTGGGATGTCTATGTGGATAATGTCTTCAACACCATGCAAGTTCAATACGATGCTAAACATGGCAATTGGACAGCGGGAATTCAATATACGGAACAACATGCGCTAAATGACGGTGGAAACAAAGACCCCAATTTGACCTATTTTGATCCTAATCAAATGGCTCGAGTATTTAGTACTAAAATTGGCTGGGGAAATAGTCAATGGAATACAACCCTCAATTATACGCGTATAACGGGCGAAGGACGCTATTTAATGCCTCGCGAATGGGGCCGTGATCCATTCTATACATTTATGCCTCGCGAACGCAATGAGGGTTTTGGGGACTTGAATGCCTTGGTGGGAAAAATTAGTTATTTGTCAAAATCATTTCCTTTAAAGACCTCCTTGAGCTATGGATTTTTTAAATTGCCTAATGTAAAAAATGTCGCCTTGAATAAATATGGCGTCCCAAGTTACAATCAATTAAATCTTGAAATGATTTATGAATTTGAAGGATTTCTGGAGGGCTTGGAGATTCAGGCCTTGTATGTGCATAAATCCAATCAAGGGGAAACCTATGCGAATGAAAAATACATCATCAACAAGGTTAATATGAGTAATTACAACTTCGTCATGAACTTTCATTTTTAATTTCAGGATTTTTTGAAGCAAGTGATAAAAATCACGAAATAGCTAAGTAAATCCTCTGACATTTGTAACATCAAAAACAATAAAATATACGCATGGAAATTATTGGCTACTTTGCCTCTTTATTGATTGGAACCTCACTGGGCCTCATCGGTGGGGGCGGCTCCATCCTAACAGTTCCCGTATTAGTTTATTTGTTCGGGGTTGATCCTATTTTGGCAACGGCCTATTCCCTTTTTGTTGTTGGCGCAAGTTCCTTAGTAGGTGCTTTCCCAAAATACAAACAAGGGTTAATCAGCCTTAAAACAGCGATCATATTTGGTATCCCATCCATCGCCGCAGTCTACGCAACAAGAAAATTCATTGTCCCGTTAATTCCTACAGAAGTATTTACCTTGGGCGATATTATCGTCACAAAATCCATTCTCATGATGGTTTTGTTTGCCATCTTGATGGTCGCGGCATCCATCTCCATGATTCGTGGGAAGTGCGAACAATGTGAAAAAGAAAAATTAGGCACCTACATAGAAGAAAAACAGGTTTTCAACTACCCAATGATTTTACTTGAAGGAACCGTTGTAGGCGTTTTGACGGGTTTAGTTGGCGCTGGCGGTGGCTTCTTAATTATCCCAGCCCTGGTAATGCTATCAAAATTATCGATGAAACAAGCCGTGGGAACATCCTTGTTAATCATCGCGGCCAAATCATTGATTGGCTTTACGGGAGACCTAGGTCATACTGAGATTGATTGGTCACTGCTTCTGACAGTAACAGGTTTAGCTATTGTAGGTATTTTCTTGGGCGACATTATTAGTAAAAAAGTTGATGGAAATAAATTAAAAGTGGGTTTTGGTTGGTTTGTTCTCTTAATGGGAATTTACATCTTAGTCCAACAACTCGCTTTCCCTTTAAAATAAAAAACACATTCACAGCATAATAATTACACAAATGAAAGTAGAACAAATTTACACCGGTTGTTTGGCACAAGGTGCCTATTACATCGAAAGCAATGGCGAGGCAGCGATCATTGATCCACTTCGCGAGGTACAACCTTATATTGAAAAAGCAGAACGCAATGGTGCAAAAATTAAGTATGTTTTTGAGACACACTTCCATGCCGACTTCGTTTCGGGACATATTGATTTATCTGCCAAAACAGGTGCTCCCATCATTTATGGCCCTACTGCTTCTTGTGGATTTGATTGTATAGCAGCCACAGATGGACAGGAATTTCCTTTAGGGAACGTAACGATTCGTGTCATTCATACGCCAGGCCACACGATGGAATCGGCTTGTTTTTTACTAATCGACGAAAATGGTAAGGAAACCAGTTTATTCTCGGGAGATACCTTATTCATTGGGGATGTAGGCCGACCAGATTTGGCGCAAAAAGTAATTGCGGAATTAACACAGGACATGTTAGCGGGTCATTTATATGATTCACTTCGCAATAAAATTATGCCATTAGCGGACGATATCATTGTTTATCCAGGTCATGGTGCAGGTTCTGCTTGCGGTAAAAACATGAGCAAGGAAACAACGGATACCTTAGGCAACCAAAAGAAAGTAAACTATGCGTTAAACCCTGCACTAACGAAGGATGAATTCAAGAAAGAGGTATTAACGGGTTTGGTAGCTCCTCCTGCTTACTTCCCTTTGAACGTATTAATGAATATTAAAGGATATGATTCAATTGACAAGGTAATCGAAAGAGGTCAGCACGCTTTATCTCCAGAAGGATTTGAAGTTGCAGCCAATGAAACAAGTGCATTGATTTTAGATACCCGTGATCCACAAGTATTTGCGGAAGGATTCGTCCCAAATTCGATCAACATTGGAATCGATGGTTCTTTTGCTCCATGGGTAGGGACCTTAATTCCGGATATTAAGCAAGAAATCCTATTAGTCACTGAGGAAGGTCGCGAAGAAGAAGTAATCACACGCCTAGCTCGGGTGGGTTATGACTATACGATAGGCTATTTAAAGGGAGGCTTTGCTTCTTGGAAAGCATCAGGTAAAGAAGTGGATCGCATTGAATCCATTGAAGCTGCTGAATTATTAAAGCGTGTTAAGGCAGGTAAAGGAGAAATATTGGACGTACGCAAGAATTCAGAATATTTATCGGAGCATGTGATGAACGTTGAAAATGCACCCTTGGATTTCATCAATGAAAGTATGTTGAAAATCAACAAGGACAAAACATATTTCGTACACTGTGCGAGTGGTTACCGTTCTATGATCTTTATCTCGACTTTGAGAGCGCGCGGATACAATAATTTAATTGACGTAAAAGGCGGTTTCAAAGGGATCAAAGAGTCGGAAAAATTCCAATTAACAGAATACGTTTGTCCATCAACCCTATTATAATCATGGAAGATTTGTTAAAAGACCCGTCAACAAAAGTTGTCGATGTACGTGAGACCAGTGAATTCGCCATGGGGCATTTCGATGGTGCGATTAATATTCCTTTGGGAATCATCCCCTTGCGATTGGATGAATTTAAGGCGATGCAAGGACCGATTGTCGTATATTGCCGTAGTGGAAATCGTTCTGGAATGGCTATGAATCTATTGAAACAAGCAGGATTAGCTGAAGTGTATAATGGAGGAGGCTTGCATGACATGCTTGTTTATCAAGACTAAATCAATCAACCCCAGGCCCTTGCTTGGGGTTTTAACCTTGCAACAATGCTAACTAATTTAACTCAAAATTGGGGGATTATGCGTATCATTCGCCTCGTCATCGGGGGATATGCACTGATTGAAGCCTACCGTGGAAACGATATGCTCATGGGCATGCTTGGACTTGTATTAGTCGGCATGGCTATCTTAAATGCAGGCTGCGGCTCGCAAGGCTGTGGTGTACCCAGAAACAAAACAAACTCAAAAGAACCTGAAGAACTCAGCTATGAAGAAGTTCATTCTACGTAATTTTTGGTCCTTGTTAGGGGGAATCCTAGGTGGACTCATTGGGTATTTCTATTGGAGAGATATCGGTTGTGCCACAGGAACCTGCCCGATCACCAGCAAACCTTTGAATAGCATCATTTACTTTGCTGTTTTAGGTTATTTTATGCTGAATACGATTGCAGGTTTTCGAAGAAGTAAGAGGTAAGAAGTAAGAGGTAAGAATTAAGAGTTAAGAAGTAAATAGGGAATTGTGTAATTTACATCTCAAATAATTAACTACGGACTACAGACTACGGACTACAGACTACGGACTACAGACTACGGACTAGTGACTAGCGACTAGCGACTAGTGACTAATGACTAGCGACTAGTGACTAATGCCTACTGCCTAGCGACTGAATACTATTGACTAACATAAACTTACCATAATATGGAAACAATCACCCACCCCTGGCCTTGGTATACGGCAGGAATTATCATCGGACTAATCGTCCCTACCCTATTAATTTTAGGGAACAAACATTTTGGCATATCTGCCAATTTGCGTCACATGTGTGCTGCATGTTTTCCTAGTGACATCCCCTTTTTCAAATACGATTGGAAAAAGGAGTCTTGGAATTTATTTTTTATTGGTGGAATTTTCATCGGCGGATTTCTCGCTGCCTATTTTTTAGGTTCAGATGCCCCGATCATCATTCATCCCGATTTGACCAAAGAACTTGCTGGATATGGCATTACTGATCTATCAGGGATGGTTCCGGTCCAATTATTTGAACTCGAGGACATTTTCACCTTACGTGGATTCATTATGATGGTGGGTGGCGGATTCCTCGTAGGATTCGGGACCCGATATGCTGGCGGCTGTACTTCAGGACATGCAATTATGGGCCTAAGCGACTTACAATGGCCATCTTTGATCGCAACCATCTGCTTTATGATTGGTGGTTTTATCATGGCCAATTTCATTTTACCTTACATTTTAGCGCTTTAATCCGATGAACACACAAACAAAAGAAACCGATTTTGAAGTACGTTCTTTGGACACCATGTGTTTAAATGAATCAAACTTAAGCCACCCTTGGTGGTATAATTTCAAATATTTAGCCGTTGGCATCGTATTTGGAATCGTCTTTGTCAAGGCAGAAATCATCTCCTGGTTTCGCATTCAAGAAATGTTCCGACTCCAAAGTTTTCACATGTATGGTGTCATCGGAACTGCTGTTGTTGTAGGTGCTATTTCTGTATTCCTGATCAAAAAATTCAAAGTAAAGACGATACATGGCGAAGAAATCACCTTCTCAGATAAGAAGTTTAATAAAGGCCAAATCTACGGTGGCTTACTCTTCGGTTTTGGCTGGGCCATCACTGGCGCCTGCCCTGGCCCACTTTTTGCCCAATTAGGTACAGGCGTTTTAGCCATTTCAGTCGTAATTCTTAGCTCAATAGCTGGAACTTGGGTATACGGCAAGTTTAGAGACCGTTTGCCACACTAATTCAATCTTTCTTAATCCATTTCAAAATTCAACCCATTTGGGTTGTTTTTTTATTTCGGACATTTTTGTCCGAAATAAAAAAACCTTATATTTGGTTAACAAAAAAACCAACAATGTTTTCAAAAGCCTGTGAATATGGATTAAAGGCCATGATATTTTTAGCATCCCGTGCGGATGATGAAAAACGATATAATTTGGAAGAAATTTCGGAGCAAATTGGCTCTCCCCTTTCCTTTACCTCTAAAGTGCTCCAGCAATTAGGACGGAAAAAATTAATCCTTTCCTACAAAGGCCCTACTGGAGGATTTAGAATTGAATCCCAACAAATTTCACAAATCACATTATATCAAATTGTTTCAGCCATCGATGGGGATGCTATCCTTAAAGCATGTGGCCTAGGCTTATCCTCCTGCCAAAATGAAAAGCCCTGCCCGATTCACCGGCAGTACACCAAAGTAAGAAAAGAGCTTAAAAATATGTTATTAACAACCGCATTACAGGATTTTACTGGAAATATCAATTCACATAATTTAGTATTAATTAGATAATTAAAAATAATAGCCATGAACATAACAGCTGAAAAACAAACCGTAGGAAGTTTCGTCGCACAAGATTTTAGAACCGCAGCACTATTTCAAAAATATGATATCGATTTTTGTTGCAAAGGAGGACAAACGCTGGACGAAGTGTGCACTCAAAAAAAACTAGAGAAAACGAACTTAGTGAATGAACTTGAAGCAATCATCCAATCAACTGGAGCTGCGAATGATGATTTTAATCGTTGGAACTTAGACCAACTCATTGATTATATTATCACCAAACACCATACTTATATCTCAGAAAAGACTCCTGTGATCCTCACATTCTTAGACAAACTTTGCCAAGTCCACGGTAGCAGACATCCCGAATTATTTGAAATAGCGAAAGAATTCCATCATGTTGCCGAAGAACTTAGCATGCACATGAAAAAAGAAGAGCTGATTTTATTCCCCTATATTAAACACCTCGTCAAGGCTAAGGCCGGTAACGAAAGCTTAATACAGCCAGGTTTTGGAAGTGTGGGAAATCCCATCAGCATGATGAAGGAAGAACATAGTTTGGAAGGTGAAAGACTTGCACATATTGCCGCATTAAGTCAAAACTATACGCCGCCTTCAGATGGCTGCACTACCTATCAGGTTAGCTTTCAAATGCTCCAAGAGTTTGAAAAGGACTTACATCTTCACATTCATTTAGAGAATAATATCCTCTTCCCTAAATCCATCGCCATCGAAAAATCCATGCAATCATGACCCTAAAACTACTTGTATTTATCCATATCCTGGGAGCATGCATTTGGGTAGGAGGCCACTTAATCCTTATTTTTCGATATTTGCCACAGGCACTAAAAAATAAGGATGTTGCCCTAATTAATGATTATGAATCAAAGTATGAATGGCTGGGAATTCCCGCTTTACTGACACAGATCATTACCGGAATTTGGATAGGCAACCTTTATGATTTGCAATTTCTACATTTCGGAAACCATCGTGACCTTGTCTTCAACTTGAAGTTGATCACCTTAGTTGCAACCCTACTATTAGCCCTGCATGCGAGAATAAGTATTATTCCAAAACTTAAAGCCTCCAATTTATCCTTTTTGGCTTTACACATCTTGCTTGTGAGTCTGCTCGCATTAACCTTTGTTTATTTAGGAGTCTCATTTCGACTTTAAAATGAATTAAGATGTAAGATGTAAGAATTTATGCATAAAAAAGGCGCTAGGAGATCTGTCTTAGCACCTTTTATATGATCAATTAACTACTATCGAAAAGTATAATCGACGCCTGTAACCTGACTCAAAAGGGTTTGTGGACCATCCAGGATTTTAGCATCGTGACGTAAGCTAGGCGTGACGGGTGAGAATTTCACCAAATACTCCTTCATCATGCTATGTAAGGTATAGGACGTATTCTTCGCTTCCTTCACCCCTTTCATCCGACAAAGCATATCCTCCGGATCGCCATCGCGTTCGCATGCACACAACACATAGGATTTTTCTAGTTCTAGGGGTGCTCCACCGATGACAACCTTTTGAACCCGGTGCCCAACTCGTTCAAAGGCTTTGAACTCAACTTGCATGCCTTTGAAACGGATAAACCAACCACCAAAGCGCATGGATGCATCTTGAGCAAATACGTTCTGTAATTCTTTTTCCAACCAATTCATGATTTGTTGGCCTGTCGCCTTCGCCGTCCGAATCGTCGAATCCACTGGCAACATATCATATAAATAGCCCTCCGTAATCGCTACTTTTCCATCTTTTCCTGGAACCCGTGGCGGACAGAATCGGAAACCATTGGACAAGACAACATCCGCATTCACCTTCCACTTCAAAGCATCTACAATCAGTGTATCAATGGTATTTTCCACCACAAAATTTCGATACAAAGGCAGCGTACTATACCCCAAAACTTGATCAATTTCAGATTTATATGGCCCCTCTATATCATGTATAAGATTTAAAATTTCTTTCTTGGCTTGAAATTTGACCGGATCAACTTCCACTAACTCGTAGCTAGACCCTGTTACTTTTCCATCCTTTACCTGAATGTCCAATTTCCCAATAAAGGATCCAAAAGCACCAGGCTCTACAATTTTCGTATATTCCGCTTGAATAGGTTTTCGAACCCGCTCATGGGTATCCGCCCCAAAAATATAATCAACCCCCTCACAATGTGGGTGATTCCCCAATGCAATTTGTTGGGATAAACCCAAATGCGATAATATGATCACGAAATCACATTGCTCCTGTTCCCGCAAAAGCGTTACATATTCCTTCAGATTTTCCTCCGGTTTGGTATAAATAATCCCTTTACTATAAAGCGGCGATTGACGAAGAGGCACCAAAGGATCCGTATAACCTAAAAACCCAATCTTTACGCCGAGTCGGTGCATAATTTGATAAGGCTGAAAGATAAACTCCCCTTTCTTTCCATCGCCTAAATCATGGTACATATTGGCACAAATCTTGGGCGCTAATAGACCACCCAGTAATTTCTGCATGTTTTTCTTATAATAGACCACTTCCCAGTTTCCGGGCAGGTATAAATCATAATTCATCGCATTCAATAGGGGTACAAAAGCCTGCCCCGTCGTCTTCACCGATAACATCGAACCCTGAAACATATCCCCCGTATCAAGCGTGATGGTATTCTCAGGATTTGCTTGCTTCATGCGATCCAAGGCCGTTGCCATGTGAGCATAACCACCCGCTTTACGAAATACGAGTTCATTCTTTTCCCAAAACAATTCATCGTGTGCATGCAGTTGGCAATGCACATCGGTTGTTTGTAAGATGGTAATTTGTCCGGATGCAGGCTTCGCATTACTAGCTGTTGCAGAAGAAACCTTTGCCTCAGAAGTAGAAATGGACGTTAAAGCTGCTACACTTGAGAGTAGACCACCTTTCAAAAATTTTCTTCTAGCGTTCATCAGTTTAGCTTTTTGATTTTTTGTGTTTTGCAATCCATTCTTTGATCGGTTTATACGGACCAAATTTATGTTGGCTCGCCGGGAAGGGATCAGCATACGGACCAAAAGGGTGATCAAAAGGCTTCCCTGAAATATCTGGCCAATCTTTTGATAAATCTTTTTCCGGCCTTGGCATAGAATTCACATAGGCCGCCACATCCCACGCTTCTTCATCACTTAATTGTGGCTTATCATAAGTGGCACCAAGTGGCATATTGAACTTAACATATCCCGCAAAATTGGACATTCGGTACAGGCCAGCACCATGATTGTAACTATTTTTACCCCACAGCGGTGGATAAGTATAGGATTTCCCGTGGTCTGCCAAAACTCCTGCACCATCCGCTTGGTGGCAAGACTGGCATTTACTCGCATAGACCTCAGCTCCCTTCATAGGATCAATCGAACGCTTTAAGCCTTTTAATTTAAATATACCTGAGCCTTTAGGTGATTTCCCTTTTGCGACATCTGTTCCTAACCATTTGATATAGGCTAAAATTCCCTTCATTTCCCGACTATCCGCTCCCAAGGCCTGCCCATTTAAACTACGCTCAAAACAATCATTGACCCGCTTGACTTGATCTTCGATACCACCCGAACGAGCTCTAAACTTTGGATACGTGGATTGTACCGCAAAGTAATTATTTCCCCAGGGCTGGGTTCCTGCATTCAAATGGCAATTTTGACAGTTCATCCCATTCGATATAGACTTCACGGAACCTTTGGGACCTAAATAATCCGAAGTATGGGAAATCAATTCACGGCCATAAAGTACCAAATTCTTTTCCTCTGGCGCTAAATACATCATTCGCCAATCAGAAGGGGCTGTCCAAAGGTGGGTAAAATTCGAATCAGGAACAGAATAAACTGCAACCGTATCAAGCCCGTCCGAATCCGAAGAGACAATCGTATAACTTAAATAGGCAAATAGGCCTAGTAAAGAAATGACTAATGTGGACAAGAAAGAAACGATCAAATCAAACCGATTTGAACTGGAATGCTGTTTTGACATGCTTTGGTAAATTAAAGTACCAAGGTAAGTGATAAAATAAATAATCTTGGTGATTTATGTCACAGGGGAATAAAAAATAAATACAAAAACTCCAACAAATAATGATATGTGATAAAAGTCACAAATTAGCTCAAAAACATTCGATAATATTGAAATACATAAATCGTGACCCTATGAAATCTCATCACCAAATCCTGATCGTCGGCGGAGGAAACGCAGGCATCTCCATTGCATCTCAATTATTACGAAAAGATTCAAGCTTAGACATCGGCATTGTCGATGGGGCAAAAAAACATTATTACCAACCGGCATGGACCCTCGTGGGTGGTGGTGAATTTAACATCAAGGATACGGAACGAGACGAGGCTTCCGTGATTCCTTCTGGAGCTACTTGGATCCAACAAATGGTTACAGGATTTAAACCGGAAGAAAATAAAATCACCCTTGCAAATGGAAAGGACCTATCTTATACTTATTTAATTACAGTTCCTGGAATTCAGCTCAACTGGGGCGAAATCAAGGGATTAAAAGAAAATTTAGGTAAAAATGGCGTTTGCTCGAATTATAGTTTTGAAACGGCACCTTATACATGGGAATGTATTCAGCAAACCAAAGGGGGTAAAGCAATTTTCACTAATCCTCATACTCCAATTAAATGCGGTGGCGCCCCCCAGAAAATTATGTATTTAGCGGCCGATTATTTCCGTAAAAACAATATTAAATCACAGGTGGAGTTTTGGAGTGGAGGAACACGTGTATTTGGTGTAGAAAAATATGAAAACACCTTAAAGAAGGTCATCGCTCACTATGGAATTACAACCCAGTTTTTTGTCAAGTTAGACGAGATCGATGGGCCCAATAAAAAAGCGAAATTTGTAGGCATTGGAGAGGCCAACAAAGACCAGGAATATTGGGTGGAATATGAAATGATTCACGTTACTCCTCCACAATCGGCACCCGATTTCATCAAATCAAGCCCGATCGCCAATGCGGCGGGTTGGTTGGATGTAGATAAGCATACATTACAACACAATCATTTCAAAAATATATTTGGTTGCGGAGATGCAGCAAATTTACCGGCATCACGGACAGGAGCAGCTATTCGCAAACAAGCACCAGTATTAGTCCATAATTTAATGGCCCTGATGAAAGGCGACGAATTAACCTCCTCTTATAATGGATATTCTTCTTGCCCAATCATCACAGGTTACAATAAATTAGTTTTGGCAGAATTTGATTATAATAATACGCCAACAGAAACCTTCCCTTTCGATCAGTCGAAGGAAAGATGGTCGATGTACCAAATGAAAAAATACCTGCTTCCATATCTATACTGGAATCAAATCTTACCTGGAAAGATGTAAAAAGAAAGGCCGCTTATTTTAGCGGCCTTTTCATTAATACTTTAAATATGCCCAGCCGGCTTCTTGTTTGAGGACGACTTCTGCAACGCCCGAAGGAACGGTTCCTGCTTGAGGCAAAATAGTCGCCCGATCAATTTTGCGTTCACGAATCGTATTTTCGCAGGCCTTAAAAAGAACTCCTAAAGCAGCTAACTCTGCAATTTTAGCTTTTTGAGTAGTCTTATTGTCAACCAAAATTGAAATTCCGGCACCGTGTGCGACTAATTCAATTTGAGTAGAAGAGCCCAAAGCTGTTTGCAAATTGGAAATATTTTTCAACGCTCCATGCCAAACCAGGGTGTCTGATGTATTAAGCTGAATAACAACTTTGTGAACGGGATTTTGTGCTTGCGAAGCAAAGCTAACTAAGGCGATTAGTAACAGGGAAACGATGGTCTTTTTCATGTGATATTTTTTTACCAAACTACATATTTTCAAGAATGAAAGCAACCTGGGATGAACGATATCGTAATTCGATTTATCAATATGGAATCAATCCAAATGATTTTTTTTCGGAACAAATCCAAAACCTGCCTATCGGACGCATCTTAATTCCTGCGGCAGGCGAAGGCCGTGATTTGGTCTATGCAGCAAAATTAGGATGGGAAGCACATGGTTTTGACCTTAGCGAACAAGGAGAAGCTAAAGCGATTAAACTCGCTCGGAATAATAAAGTAAACATTCATTACGCTTGTATGGATGCCTTTAAAATCAATTATCCGATTGCTTCCTTTGATGTCATCGCATTAAGTTTTTTCCACCTCCCTCCTGCATTACGTGAAACTTTTCACAATCGATGTGTTAGTTGGCTTAAGCCCGGAGGACGAATTATTTTGGAAGGCTTCAATAAAGCCCAATTGGGCAAATCATCTGGTGGACCCCAAAACCAAGATTGGCTGTTTAATTCGACGGAATTGGCCAATGATTTTAAGACACTCAACATATTACGGAATGAAGAAAAGGAACGCACACTGGATGAGGGCCCATTACACCAAGGGACCGCTTCCGTCATTCAATTTATTGCCGTAAAATAATATTATGAATGCTCGTATTTCCAAGCAACATGGCCAATATGCTTTTTACTCTCGTTAATCTTCTTTTTTTGGATAAAAAAATTGATGGTACCATAGGTCAACAAAACGACGGCGCCCACATAAAACATCCACGAAGCCCAAAATTGATTGGGAAGGCCTAATAAATTATGAACACTTAGGCCCGCAACAAAAAAATACAAACCTGTTCGAATAAAGGACAGAAAAGTAGTCTGATTGGCCATGATGGTCCGTTGGATGGCTAATTTTTCCCTTAAAATCAATTCATTTTTTTGCATATTGTTGTATTGTATAGGAGACAAATATCACGAAAAGCGCTAAAGGAAGCACCTATCTTTGTCAAAATAAAAATAGAAAGATGTTACAATTTATTAAAAATTTATTGGGTTTGGGCCCTTCCATTGATATTCAAGAACTCATTTCCAATGGTGCAACGGTTGTTGACGTTCGTACCCCAGCTGAATACAAGGACGGCCATTTGAAGGGTTCCATCAATCTTCCTTTACAAACTTTGGGGACTCAAATGAACAAATTAAAGAAAGATCAAGTTATCATTACATGTTGCCGCTCTGGAAGTAGAAGTGGCATGGCGCGGCGACAATTACAAGCGGCAGGATTTACGAAGGTCTATAATGGGGGGCCATGGAATTCGATAAAAAGTTAAGAGTTAAGAGGTAAGAATTAAGAAGTAAAAAGTCCTGAGTCCGTAGTCCGGAAGGTTTGGTCCTTTTTCAAGCTACTAATTTGAAACTTTTGACTACATATTTTGAACTAGCGACTGACTACTGATTCTTTCGGACTCCGGACTTCAGACTCTAGACTAGTGACTAGTGACTATTTACTGACAACTGAAAAAAATATAACATTATGAGCAAATTCGAAGAATTACTAAAATCACCTGAACCGGTGTTGGTCGACTTCTCAGCCGAGTGGTGTGGACCTTGCAAGCAGTTAAAACCAATTTTGGAGCAAGTAAAATCGAAAGTTGGCGAAACCGCTAAAATCATTAAAATCGATGTGGACAAAAACCGTTCTTTAGCAGATAAATTCCAAATTCGATCAGTACCAACGCTCATCTTATTTAAAGGAGGAAAATCCGTTTGGCGCCAATCAGGCGTCATTCCAGCAAGTACATTGGAAGGGATAATTAAGCAGTATAAATAGTCAGTCGCTAGTCACTAGTCTGAAGTCCGAAGTCCGAAGTCCGAAAGAATCAGTAGTCAGTCGCTAGTCCAAAATATGTAGTCAAAAGTTTCAAATTAATAGCTTGAAAAAGGACCAAACCTTACGGACTACGGACTCAGGACCTCTTACCTCTTATACCTCTTACCTCTTCACTCTTAATTCTTAATTCTTAATTATATTTCGATATGAAAAAACTAATCGCAACTCTCCTCATCGCATCCTCCTTGATCGCTTGTTCAAAACAACAAGAAGGATTACAAAATATTGCACCAGCTGAATTTCAAACAGAATTGAAATCAGCAGAAGCGGGTCAACTATTAGATGTCCGAACTAGCGATGAATATAACCAGGGGCACCTTGAAGGGGCTGTATTAGCCGATATCTCCAGTAGTTTATTCCAAGATGTCACTTCAAAATTAGACAAAGACAAATCGGTTTACGTTTATTGCTTATCTGGAGGACGTTCAGGTGAAGCTGCTTCACTTTTGAAGGAAATGGGCTTCAAATCTATTATTAACCTAAATGGCGGGATATTAGCTTGGCAATCAGCCAACCTACCTCTATCCACACAAGTGGGTACTTCAAGAAGTTCTGGAGGAATGACTTTGGCAGATTTTGATCATCAGATCAAAGGCAAAAAATTGGTTATCGTTGATTACAATGCGGAATGGTGTGGCCCATGTAAACAATTAAGCCCCGTACTAGAGGCCTGGGTAAAAGCACAAAAAGGAAAAGTTGAATTAATTAAAATCGATGTAGATGCTAATCAAGAACTAGCTAAGGCCAAACAAATCGAATCCATCCCCTATTTAGAATTCTACAAAGATGGGAAATTGGCCGACAAGCAGTTGGGCATGGGAGATGCAGGGAGCATGACCCAGAAGTGGAAGCAAATATTACTGTAAGAGGTAAGAACTAAGAGGTAAGAGCTAAAAACTAAGAACTAAGAGGGAAGAACTTAGAACTAAAAGTTAAGTAATACTTATTTACAGGCATTTTATGATAAAACCTTAAAGGATTCGGTATTAAACTCTTAGTTCTTAGTTCTTACCTCTTTTAGTTGCAACTCATCCTTATTTTAATAATGCCAGCAGACATCAAAGTCAACGCTCCTATCGTACATATACTTACCCAGATCGGGAAAAACAACATGAGAATTCCAGTCAATAAGGCACCAACGGCATAACCTAAATCCCGCCACAAACGAAATACACCTAAACTTTTCGCACGGTCCATAGGATGTGTATTTTGGGCTACCGCAGCCATGAATGTCGGATAAACTAGTGCGGTCCCTAATCCTAACATGACCGATAAGCCAACAAATTGCCAGAAAACTTGTGCGGCCATAAGTCCAAATAATGCCAGAGCTTGTAGTAACATGCCATAAATCATTAGATCTTTTTGGCATATCAAATCAGACAATTTTCCTGTGCCTAATTGTGCTAACCCCCAAACCATAGGATATAATGCTGTAATAATGCCGATTTCAGCCAAGTTAAACCCTTTGGCCACTAATAATATAGGAAACAGTCCCCAGATCATTCCATCATTTAAATTATTCACCAATCCTGCCTGCGTGATTGATCCCAAATTAGGATGTCGCCAAGTCGTATCCCAAAAAATAGACGTTAATCGAGGCATCGAGCTTTGTAAGGACGCTGCTGAAACATGCCCTCGTGTATCTCGCACCAAAATAATAGTCAGGCACAAGCCCAAACTTACAAAACCTATTCCCATATAAAACGGATACGGACGAATTCCATAATGCTGTGCGATCCATGCAGTCAAAAATGCAACCAAACCCACCGAAATATAGCCCGCAAATTCATTGATGCCCATAGCCAATCCTCGATTCCGATCTCCCACCAAATCAATTTTCATCGTAACCGTACTCGACCAAGCCAAGCCTTGATTAATTCCTAACAAAACATTTGCTGCAATTATCCAATTCCAATTCGGAGCCCACATCAAAATAAAGGGAATGGGAAGGGCGATAAACCAACCGAGAATCAATAAATTCTTGCGACCAATTTGATTAGCAAAATGTCCCGCATAATAATTAGCGATGGATTTCGTGATACCAAAAACAACAATAAAGGAAAACATAACAGCATGTGATTCCATGCCAAAAGATTGAGATGCCAAACTAGGTAAAATGGAACGTTCTAATCCAATCATTCCACCCACGAGGGCATTAATAAGAACCAATAAACTAAATTGCTTCCAATTTTCGCGCAAACCTAATTGTGTTTCCATACTTAACATTTGTTCCTACAAAGGAGCTTAAATGCCAAAGGAATCCACTTATCAAATGTTAAATTAACTTTTTTTCGCGCGAATGCGACTTAAACTTACTTGGGTGATTCCTAAGTACGAAGCAATGTATTTCAATGGTGCCCGACGCAATACTTCAGGCTGATCCTTTGCCAAAATTTGGTATCGTTCCTCTGCCGTATGAAACTGTAAATTCTCTATGCGCTGAATCGTTTGAACATACGCTCCTTCAAACAAACGCGTAAATAATCGTTCAATATCCCGGTGGGATTCATACAAAGCAACAAGGTCTTTGGTTGAGATTGACCACACATCTGAATCTTCTAATACCTGAATCGCCTTCTTACTTGGCAATCCTGCAAAAAGGCTTTCAGCTCGGGCAATTAAACAAAAAGGCTCATAAAAACCTTCCGTTACATCATTGCCATCATGAAAATAGTAGATACGAGCTAGCCCCGTTTTTAAAAAATAGAGCGTTTTGCAGGTTTGGCCAATTTGTTGGAGATTCTGATTTTTAGGAATCGGCTTTAATTGAATAATAGACATCAAAGCCTCAACAGATGCAGCCGATAAGCTCGAAATTTGACTAAAATGACTTACCAATGCTTGATTCATGCTGAAATGCTCTTATCACCCAAGCTTTTAAATGGGGTAGAATTAAAACACAAAATTTATTCTTTTTCAAAGCCCAAAGACACTGAATTCACACAGTAGCGTAAACCTGTCGTCGTGGGACCGTCATCAAAAACATGCCCCAAATGTCCCCCGCATTTCGCACAAGTAATTTCAATCCGACGCATGCCCAAAGTCAAATCAGCCGTTTCTTTAATCACTCCGGCCTTTATTTCTTTGTCGAATGATGGCCATCCACAATGCGAATCAAATTTGGAATCCGACTTGAACAAACGGGTTCCACAACCCCTGCAGGTATAATAACCCCGTTCAACATGCATTAAAAACTTGCCTGTATAAGGTTGTTCTGTTCCTTTTTGACGCAAAATATAATATTCTTCTTCGCTCAATTTAGCCTTCCATCCAGCTTCTGAACTTGGTAATTGATCCATCGGTTTCGTTGATTTAGGAGCCTGACTACATGCCTGAAATGCAAAAGTCATGACAAACAGGAAATAAGATAATGATTTCATAACATTTCGTTTCAAGTTAAACGAACAATGTGGGCAAATGTTTTACTCAATCAAATCACCTAAAAACATTAAATAGGGTGTTTCAACTGGGGCATCAATGTCTTTATACCGATGATAATTTCCGAGAATTAAATTTTGAATTGTTTTCTTCAAACGCTTCCAACGAGCTTCTGGCAAATTTGCTCGGCGATCCCAATAATCAATTCGGGTATCTAGGGGCTCAAAACGCTGATTGGGGAATTTAGCCGAAACAGCTTTTCGTAACTCTATTAGAAATTCCAATTTCTTCCGATAAGGTCCAACTTTATCTTCATGTGGACGCTGAATGCGTTCCCAAAGTGATGGAGGGGTGCCTTGATTACCCTTCACTCCTACCTGTTGTTCAGAATGCAAGCGATATTGCACGTAGGTCGCCGGGATAAAATTAATTTTATTTTCCAAAGCCGCCGCTAATCCCATCCACGCATCATGCAAGAAATAACTTGGTAAATTCGTTGGGAATGGAGTAATACGATCTAAAAAACGCTTTCGAATACCCATCGTACAACCGGTCACTCGATTCCCATCTAATAAGATATCAACCGATTTTCCCATTTTCCAATCGCGCTGTTGCTCCTCCCGAAAACGAAAGGTTGACCACAAACGTTTACCTGAAATTTGGCCAAATTCATCTACTAAAACGGCATCTGTAAATACAACTTCCGCATCCTCATGATGATTAAAATAGGTAGCAATACGCTCAATTTTTTGAGGGTCCCAAAAATCATCTTGATCTGCCGGAAAAATATAGTCGCCCGTACATAGCGTTAAAGCCTTTTGAAAATTTTGATAAGTCCCTAAACGTGTAGGATTTTGATGGATTTGCAAAGGCAAGCGATCCTTAAATTGCTCAAGAATCAATAAAGTCCTATCAGAAGAACCCTCATCGCACACAATTACTTCATCAGGTGGTAAAGTTTGGTCAACCAAACTACTCAACCGCGTCCGGAGAAATTTCTCTCCATTTAAGGTACAAAGTGCAACTGAAATCTTCAAAACTTAATCATTAATGGGCTTCCAACCAGTTCATTCCTACCCCAATGCCCGTCTCAATCTTCACGCCCAAATCCAAGGCTTGACACATGATATCATCAATGTGCGTACGAAGGTAATCAATTTCTGATACATGCGCATCAAAAACCAATTCATCATGTACGGTCAAAATCATTCGTGATTTTAAGTTCTCCCGTTCAATAAACGCCTGAATCTGAATCATGGCCACTTTAATCATATCCGCAGCAGAACCCTGAATAGGTGCATTAATTGCATTTCGTTCCGCAAAACTACGCTCATTCATGTTGGATGACAAAATATCACGTAAATACCTCCGCCGCCCTAACACCGTCTCAACATAACCTAATTCACGGGCGTTTGTAATTGTCGAATCCATAAAGGCTTTCACCCCAGGGAACTCGACAAAATATTGATCGATAATCTCCTTTGCTTCAGTCCTGGAAATTCCTAATGAACCCGCTAATCCAAAGGCTGATTGCCCATAAATTATTCCAAAATTGACCGCTTTTGCTCGTCGGCGCAATTCCGATGTCACCTCGTCCAAGCTTACCTTAAACACCTTGGCAGCTGTTGCCTTATGCACATCGATTCCTTGATTGAAAGCATTCAACATCGCTTCATCTTTTGCAAATGCGGCCATGATACGCAACTCGATTTGTGAATAATCGGCCGATAATATCTGAAAATTCTCATCTCGAGGAATAAAGGCCTTACGAATCTCTCGCCCACGCGGGGTTCTAATCGGAATATTTTGTAGGTTCGGATCCTTGGAAGACAAACGTCCCGTAGCCGTGACCGCCTGCATAAAGGAAGTATGGATACGACCTGTTTTTGGCGAAATCAACTGAGGCAGCGCATCCACATAAGTCGACTTCAATTTCTGCAATTCCCTGAAGTCCAAAATCAACCGTGCAATTTCATGCTCCGATTCCAATTTGGACAAAATCTCTTCTCCCGTCTGATATTGTCCCGTTTTTGTCTTCTTTGCTTTGGGGTCTAATTTTAATTTATCAAATAAAATCTCTCCTAATTGCTTAGGAGACGCCACATTAAATTCTTGTCCTGCGACTTGGAAGATTTTCTGCTGAACCTCCCGCAAATCTGTTTCCAAAGTCTTTGACATTTCCTGCAAAAATGCCACATCCAAATTAACCCCTTCACACTCAATTTTGGATAAAACGCGAGCAAGCGGCAATTCAACCTCATTCAACAATTCAATGGCCTTTGGGTTTTTCGTTAATAAGTCATCTAAAAAGGGCTTCAACTGTAGGGTAACGTCAGCATCTTCGGCCGCATATTCTTTAATTTCTTCCAAAGCAACATCTCGCATATTGCCTTGTTTGGCACCTTTTTTGCCAATTAACGTTTCGATTGACAAGGGTTCATAATGTAAATAAGCCATCGATAAGGCATCCATATTGTGACGCTTTTCGGGTTCAATGAGGTAATGGGCCAACATGGTATCATAGGTTGACCCCTTGATTTCAAGTCCATAATTGGCTAAAACACTCATATCGTATTTGATATTTTGGGCCACTTTTTGGATAGACTCATTGGCAAACAATTCCTTGAATAAATCCACTTGTGTTTGCGCCTCCGCCTGATTCTCAGGGAATGGCACATAAAACGCTTCCCCTTTACGGTATGCGAAAGACATGCCCACGAGTTCAGCCTCCACAGCTGTTAAACTCGTGGTTTCTGTATCAAAACAGAAAGAGGTTTGTCGGCCTAAAAACCCAATCAATGACTTTATTGCAACTTCACCCTGCACCAAATGATATTGATGTGCCGTATTGGCCAGATTACTAAAATGAGAAACCTTTTCCTCCTCTTCCTCCGCCATCATGAAGTCGGCCGGCGCCGCAGTCGGCGAGCCAAACATATCCATTTGATTGGCTGCAACTTTGGGACTTGCTTTGACCTTGGGTGCCGCTGGCTCGGAATCTTCTCCTAAAATTCGTCGACGTAGCGTTCTGAATTCCAGTTCGTCCAATAAGGGTTCTAATAAATCTTTTTTAGGCGCTGTGATAATCAATTTATCTTCCTCATAGTCAAGGGGAACTTCACATAATATCGTTGCCAAATGGCGTGATAACATGCCTTGCTCCTGGAAATTTTCTAAATTTTCGCGCAATTTACCCTTTAACTTATCCGTATTTTTAAAGAGGTTCTCCATGGAACCATATTCTTCAATTAACTTCTGAGCAGTCTTCTCCCCTACGCCGGGAACACCGGGAATATTATCTACGGCATCACCCATTAGGCCCAGCATATCAATTACTTGATCAACATGCTGAATGTTCCATTTTGCACAAACTTCTTTGGGGCCTAAAATCTCAACGCCCTTGCCCATGAAGGCAGGCTTATACATTTTGATCCGCTCCTCAACCAACTGCCCATAATCCTTATCAGGAGTCATCATATAGACCTCAATATCAGGATTTGCACGAACAGCTTTTTTGGCAATCGTCCCGATGATATCATCCGCTTCATAGCCATCTAAAATCAAGATAGGAATGTCCATCGCCTCCACTAATTTCTTCACGTAGGGAATTGCTATCGAAATATCTTCAGGCTGCTCCTGACGCTGTGCCTTGTAGGGCGTATATTCAACATGTCGGAAGGTGGGTGCCGACGTATCAAATGCAACACCAAGGTAATCAGGCTTTTCCTTTTGAATGACCTCTAAAATAGTGTTAGTAAAACCAAAACCGGCACTGGTATTTAAGCCTTTTGATGAAATACGAGGGGTTTTAGCAAACGCAAAATGAGCACGATAAATCAGCGCCATCGCATCAAAAAGGAATAATTTTTTCATAGAAATTGACTAAATTTGAACGAGCAGAAAGCCCGCTCAAAGATATGAAATAAAAATTCTGAATTATGAATTTAGCCGCCCTTCGTGAGAATTATCAAAAAGGTGAACTTTTGGAAACAACGGTACACCACGACCCCATCGAACAATTTAAAACTTGGTTTCAAGAAGCTTCGAATGCCAAAGTTCCCGAACCAAATGCGATGTTTTTGAGCACGGTGGGGCACGACAATAAACCCGCTGGGCGTATTGTCCTATTAAAGCACGTGGATGAGGCTTTCTCTTTCTTTACCAATTATCATTCAAGGAAAGGCGCGGAATTAGCGCATCACGCACAGGCATCCTTGACCTTTTTTTGGGGGGAACTGGAACGCCAAGTACGCATTGAGGGCCGTGTTCATAAGATGTCGGAGGTCCTATCAACCGAATATTTTCACGAACGCCCGCGTGAATCGCAATTAGGTGCCTGGGTATCCGACCAAAGTTCTCGCGTCGAATCTCGCGAATTTTTAGAACAACGTTATGCGGAATTAACCAAGGAATACGAGGGAAAAGAAATCCCCAAACCGGCACATTGGGGTGGGTATGAGTTAATTCCTGACTATTTCGAGTTTTGGCAAGGCCGTCCATCTCGTTTACATGATCGAATTGTGTATGAGAAATCGGGGCAGAACTGGGAGAGGTATCGGATAGCGCCGTAAGAGGTAAGATGTAAGAGGTAAGAGGTAAGAGGTAAGAGGTAAGAGTTTTAGACTAGTTACTGACCACTGATTACTGACTACTGCCTCCTTCGGACTCCGGACTGACGACTAGCGACTAGTGACTGACCACTGATTACTGATTACTACCTCCTTCGGACTCCGGACTCCGGACTGACGACTAGCGACTGCCCACTGCTTTTTTTATCAGTTTTTTAGTCATTTATCGAATAACACAATTTCTGTTTGCTCCGTAAGTTTGGGTATAAACCTAACCTACTATGAAAAAGCAAACACGCATTATCGCAATATTATTATTGCTTATCACTTCCATTCCTGTTGTTAAAACATTAGCTTTCGACCCATCTGTTGATGATTGCGTAACCCCAGCATGGCGATTCTGGGGAGAGAGTGTTGGATGTGCCTGGGCTTCCGGTGGACATATCGCAAATGAATTACCCGACGGAAATACATGTTGTGCACTAAGAACCCATGTTACATATTATTTTGGTATAAAATTTAATGAACAAACCTCCTGTGACCCCATTCCATGTCCAGAAAATCCGAATCGTTAAATCTTAAGAACTATGAAATCAACCTATTATTTACTATTCGTATTATTCGTATTTCTGAATAACCTAACAGGAAGTTTTGCCCAAGGACAATTAATCAAAGTCTTGGATGCGAAATCCCGTGCCCCTGTCCCCTTTGCGACCATCCATTTTATCAAACAAAATGTTGCTTATTCAACCAATGAAAATGGATTCTTTTTCGCTACGGCTAAACTTCGGGAACAAAAAGATACGATTCGGATAAGCTGCGTTGGCTATACTCCCCAAGCAATATTGTTAGGAAATAGTTCAGAGATGCATGAAATTAAACTTCAAGCATCCCAAATTGAATTAGCTGAAATCCAAGTACATCCGCACAAGTTCAAATTATTAAAGACAGAAAAAGCACTCATGAAAGGCTCCATGGGCGGTATAGCTGAAGAAGAATACATGGTTGGCATAAGCTTTGACTCAACCCAATATGCCCATAAAATGATTGAATCAGTCATGGTGTATATTTCCAAAGGAGGAGATTATAAAGTCCCATTTCGTATTCGACTATTCAGCTTACGGAATGGGAAACCCTCGTCAGAAGAATTTTATCAGACGAATTGGGTGGTGCATGCTACAAAAACCGGTTGGAATACATTCGACATCCCATCGAAAGATGTTTATATCCCAACTTCTGGCTGCTTGGTTGCTATTGAATGGTTAGATTTCCAAAACATTGATTTTTCGAAAATAGATTACACTAAAAGGGATTTAAACTTAAATTTTAGTCATTACAAGGGTCAAAACTTAGGTTTAGGGCACTATTCAAAAACAGAATCGAACAGTTTAGGTTTTTATCGAAATATTAAATCAAAAGGTATATGGCATTCCACCGATCTACTATTTGGTAATTTTAAAAATCCTGTATTTCATAATAGGATATTAAAGCCGATGATTGCGATGAAATTGAGGTAAATTAAGAAGTAAGAGGTAAGAGGTCTTTATTTTGTCCACTAGACTAATTCCCTTCGGACTTGCGACTGACCACTGATTACTGACCACTAATGATTGATTACTACCTCATTCGGACTCCGGATTGACGACTAGTGACTGTCGTCTAGCGACTGATTACTGACTACTGCTGCCTTCGGACTCCGGACTGACGACTAGTGACTGTCGACTAGCGACTGATTACTGACTACTGCCTCCTTCGGACTCCGGACTGACGACTAGCGACTATTTTTTATCAGTTTTTTAGTCCATTTTCGAATTAGACTTTTTTGCATTATCCCCTATGTTTGTTTTCTAATAAACCACATATGCGAAAGACTCAATCCTACTCCCTACCAGAGCAAGATTCAGAACCTTCATTGATAGAAGATTCTCAATCCAGCTCAATTCCGAATTGGCATAAAATCATTGTAGCTGAACGCCTCCGTACGAGGAATAAATCAGAAAATTGCGACATGAGCTGGGAAGAAATCATCCACAGACTTAAAAGCCAACATGAAAATCTATAAAATCGTTTCGACCCTTCAAGTTTATGTTGAAATGAACCAAAATATTTTGTGGTATAATAATCAGATAGCCCTTTTAGGAACACATTTCTTGAAGCAGATTTCTCAATCTGTCGGACTCATGAGCCTATTTCCACATGTAACATACATCCGTTATTCACCCCAAATTCGTTGCTGCATTATTTCACAATTCCCATATATGATTCATTACCAAGTAGATGGGGACAATCAATGCATTTATATCATTGCGATTCTCCACATGAGTAGAAAATGTAAGAATTAAGAGGTCTTTACGTTGTCCTCTAGACTAATGCCCATCGGACTTGCGACTGACCACTGATTACTGACCACTAATGATTGATTACTACTTCCTTCGGACTTCGGACATCGGACTGACGACTAGCGACTAGTGACTGATTACTAGCGACTGATTACTGACCACTGCCTCCTTCGAACTCTTACCTCTTACCTCTTAACTCTTAACTTAACTCTACCCCTCCCTCCTCGGATCCACTCGCCAGCCTAATTTCCTCAATTGCTGCACCCGCAAACTGCGATGCCCAAATTCCTCCATCACCACCCCCTGCATCCAATAAACCCCATTCCCCCGAAACGAATACTTCTTCAAATCCGCAGGAAAATGCACCGTATCAAAAAATTCACCACGCACATCCACAAAATAGCCAAAATACATTCGGTCGCCCGACTTCGTCCGTGTGGGCTTTAGGGTCACCAAATAGCCCAAAATATCCCCACGCTCGTACATCAAATCCGCATTCAATAAGGTTTTTGGCAAATCCGACACCAAATCATAGGGCGAACACAAAGGGAAACCCAGAATCTCCCACTGATCAAAGGCATCCTCCGCTGGATCATGCAACAATTCCGGCAATACACCCAAATCCGATACCTCATCCCCAAATAGCTCCATCGACACCACCGGTGCCACCTTCCCCTGAAAACGGGCATGCGCCTCCCACAACAATGGCTTCTTCTCCATCCCCAAATGCCGAAAGGCCCCCACCCGAATCAATAAAACCGCCTGCTCCAACCCCAACGAAACCCGGTGCACAAAATCCTCCCAAGAACGAAACGGTCCTCCCTGCCTCCGCGCCTCCAATAAATCCTGAATCACCCGCTTCTCCAAGCCTTTGACATGTACCCAGCCCAACCAAATCACAGAACCCTGAATGCTCGTCAACAAGCCGCTCATATTAATTTCCGGCGCCTCCACCTGCGCCCCACAACGACGTGCCTCATGTACATAAAACTCCGTCCGGTAAAAGCCTCCAAAATTATTAATCACCGCCACCATAAACTCCAACGGATAATAGGTTTTTAGATACAAACTTTGATAACTCTCCACCGCAAACGATGCCGAATGTGCCTTTGAAAACGAATAGCCCGAAAAACTCTCCATCTGCCGCCATACCTCCCGTGCCACCGCCTCCGCATAGCCCTTCGCCGCACAATTAACAAAAAAAGCCTCCCGTATCCGCTCAAATTCCGCACGTGAACGATGCTTCCCCGACATCCCCCGTCGCAACACATCCGCCTCCGCCAAACTCAATCCCGCAAAATAATGCGCCACCTTAATCACATCCTCCTGATACACCATCACCCCATAGGTCTCCCGCATCAGCTCTCCCATCAAAGGATGTACCGGCTCATAGGAATCCGGCGCATGGTAACGCTCTATATATGCCTTCATCATCCCCGAGGATGCCACACCCGGTCGGATAATCGACGAGGCAGCCACCAAGGTTAAGTAATCCTGGCACTCCAACTTCTTCAATAGCTGCCGCATGGCCGGCGACTCAATGTAAAAACAACCCATCGTCTCATGCCGCATCAACTGCTTGCGCACCTCCTCATCCCGCATAAAATCCTGCACCCGATGAATATCCACATCCACCCCCCGATTCTTACGAATGATATCCACCGACTCCTTGATATGCCCCAACCCCCGCTGCGACAAAATATCAAACTTCGCAAAGCCAATCTCCTCCGCCACATACATATCAAACTGACATATCGGAAAACCCTTTGGCATAGGCTCCAGCGCCGTATAGGCAAACAAAGGCTCCTCCGAAATCAAAATTCCCCCGGCATGAATGCTGAGGTAATTCGGGAAGTCCAACAATAAATTTCCATACTTCACAATCAA
>JACCEA010179414.1_pt1 | contig 27158 bp, 25 predicted proteins | sample 7449851 | NCBI WGS metagenome assembly JACCEA01 (sample SAMN15323453, study PRJNA562643) | freshwater metagenome | isolation source: river surface water | place: USA:Blue River Watershed | collected 2017-08-18
ATTGCCGTATTAATTTCTTATTTATAGGTTAATATCCAAAATATTTGTTGCTTGTGCTATATTTGTATCGTATTATACTTCATCAAAGGTAACGGCCAGCGGATTTTTCTGTTGGCCGTTCTTTTTTAAATCAACATCCTATGAAAATCGCTGTTCCAAAAGAAATTAAGATTCAAGAGTTTCGCGTAGGTCTAACGCCTGCCGGAGCGCAAAGTTTAATCCAAGCGGGTCATTCGGTTTATGTAGAAACCGCTGCCGGTTTGGGCTCAGGTTTCCCTGATGAGGCTTATATGAAGGTTGGTGCGCATATATTACCTTCAGCTGCTGCTATCTACGAGATAGGTGACTTGATCATTAAAGTAAAAGAGCCGCTTGCTGTTGAATTTCCTTTAATTAAAAAAGGGCAAATATTATTTACCTATTTCCATTTTGCAGCTTCTCGTGAACTTACCGAAGCCATGATTCAATCAAAGGCAATTTGTATTGCCTATGAGACTGTTGAACTTGTGGACCGAAGCCTTCCACTTTTAACACCCATGTCGGAAGTCGCTGGTCGGATGGCCATTCAAGTTGGCGCCTATTTTTTAGCAAAACCGCAAGGTGGCAAAGGGAAAATGTTGGGAGGTGTTCCCGGTGTCAAACCTGCTAATGTGTTAATTTTAGGAGGTGGTGTCGTAGGTACGCAGGCAGCGAAAATGGCTGCAGGCTTAGGGGCGAATGTGACCATCATGGACACTAATTTGGCTCGTTTGCGTTACCTGAGCGATGTTATGCCTGCGAATGTAGCAACCCAATATTCTACGGAATTCGCCATTCAAGAGCATTTACCACATGTGGATTTAGTGATTGGTGCTGTTTTATTACATGGTGCTAAAGCTCCACATCTCATCAAAAAAAGTGATTTATCACGTATGCAGCCAGGAACAGTTTTGGTTGATGTAGCAGTAGATCAAGGGGGGTGTATAGAAACATGTTTACCAACAACCCACGAAAATCCGGTTTACTCTGTTGACGGTATTCAACATTATTGTGTGGCAAATATGCCTGGCGCAGTGCCCCAAACCTCTACGCAGGCACTCACACAGGCCACGTTACCATATGCTTTGTTAATTGCAAATCAGGGTTGGGAAAATGCATGTAAATCGAATGAGGCATTGAGTAAAGGACTCACCATCATTGAAGGAAAACTTTTGGATTACGGTCTAGCTCGCTTGTTTAATTTATAAAGAAGCGTTGATGGAAGTTCACTAAAAACAATTCATGCGTGGCGCGAGTGATGGCTGTATAGAGCCATCGAATATATTCGGCATCAATTTGGTCATCTTTTAAATAGCCTTGCTCTACAAAAACAGCTTTCCATTGTCCACCTTGCGATTTGTGCGTGGTCAACGCATACGCAAATTTAACCTGAAGTGCGTTCAAATAAGGATCCTTACGAATTGCCTCTAAACGTTCCTTTTTCTTGGTAATATGAACATAATCCTCACAAACGGAATCATACAGTTTTTTGTTTCCATCTTTTCCTAATGCTGATTCGGCTGAATGCAAGGTATCGAGTAGTATTTTTGCCTCGATTTCTGGATGTTCCTCATAATCGCATAAGCGTAAAGCCACATTCATGAATCGGAATCCATGCATTTCCTCTTCCTTCTTAATCTTTAACACCTCCACAAAATCACCATTGGCCAAAAATCCTGCGGGTGAATCTTCGTCCAACCAGTGATAATTGTTACGAACAATCATTAATAAATCACCCGATGATATTTCATCTTCTTGATATAAAATTGTCCTACGTACAAATTCATTGAATTGAACAGCGCTTTTATTTGACCTAGTAAGTACAATTGTATCTTCTTTGCCAAATTTCCGATAGGCATAATGCATTCCATCTTCCATCTTTTCGCCGGTCATACGAAAAAAGTCTTTAAACGTTGCAGTGTTAAACTGTATCGCTGTAGAATTATGCGTTAATAAGCCACGTAAGTTGGTCGCATTATATAATATCCCCGAATGAATGTCTTGTCGCATTACATCTATTAATTCGTGATCCATGACATCCATGTGGAATTCCCCAGATATATAATCTTTGGAGAGGGCGGGAGAAAGGCTTTTTCCCACAGGAGGTAACTGAGCCGTATCACCTACGAAAATCAATTTATTGCCTGTATGTCCATTTTCCGGATTCGTGAAAACGTATTCAATTAAATCAGTCAACAAACTGTTTTGGCCAAATTCCGATTCATCCGTAATCATCGAGGCCTCATCCACAATAAAAACCGTGTTTGTGGCATAATTATTCATGCGCTGGAATACCAAAGCTCCCGAATTGGGATTACTGACTTGTCGGTAAATCTTCTTATGGATTGTCGAGGCCTTCTTTTTGGAGTAATTGGCCATGACCTTTGCTGCTCGACCGGTGGGAGCTAATAATTGTGTCTTGTATGAAAAGCTACCTAGAATCTTGATGAGCGTGGAGATAACTGTTGTTTTACCTGTTCCCGCATAACCACGAATAATGAATGTCAATGGAGCCCATTCGTCCTCATTTAAAATGAAGGTGCTTAATTTATTGAATAATTCCGCCTGCGAAGGTGTCGGTTCAAAGGGGAATTTTTGATGCAATAAAAAAGCGGGACTCTTGGTGCTACTCATAGTGTGAAATTACACAATTGCATCGGCGATGGCAATCGAGTTTTCGATCGATAAAGGACGAAATACATTAATCAAGCAAATTCGTTCGTATTGGCCTAATTCATCGACTAAAATATCAGTTTCTTCAACTTGTTCTTCGACTAATAAGCGCGCACGTGTTGTACCCCAATGCATAGGTGCTTCTGGTGTGTACCAAATACCATCTTTTAGGAAGGCTAAATTCGCGAAAGTACAATCTTGAATAATACCATCTTTATGAAAAATTACTTCATCTGCTTCTGGATGCGCATCTAAAATATGCTGGAAAAAGCCGCGCTCTGCCCATTTGAATCCATAATCGATTTCGCCGCTATCCACCAATGCAAATGTCTTTACAATTTTGCCTTCATAAGGTAATATTTCAATGCTTTGTGGATCTTCGTTGTAGGTGATGCGCAGTCGGTAAATGCCCTCCTTAGGTAGTTCGATTTTCTCTATTTCCTCCTGAACATGAAACGGTTCCCATTCCGGAAAAAAGGCTTCAAAGGTTTCATTAACACGCAATTGATGGTAGTCAACATGCTGGGCTTGGCCGTTCGAGATGCAAATGGTTTCTAAAAATGAGAACATAGCTAAAAGGGGAGATAAACTTTTTGAATTAATTCTTCGTATTCTTTTTGCGGATCCGATTGGATGGTAATTCCGCCTCCGCTTTTAAATATTTTTTGTTGGCCTCGTTGTTCGATAAATCGAATCATAACACCTGAATCTAGATTTTTGCCATCAAATTTTCCCATGATTCCCGTGTAAAATCCTCGATCATAGGCCTCGGCATCCTTGATGATTTGCATTGTTGATGCTTTAGGTGCGCCTGTAATTGATCCAGCAGGTAAAAGTGCTTGTAAAATTTGCCCTAGCTTTCCCTGCAAATGGGGCATGATATCACCCGAAATGACGGATGACATTTGCCAAAGATTTCCTTCATGGGTCTTAATTTCTTCGATGTATTTGTAGCGATCTACGTGGATAGGAAAGGCAATTTGGCTTAAGTCATTTCGAATTAAATCTACAATCGTTGCATGTTCTGCTTGTTCTTTCGGGTCATTTTGCAATGTTTCCGGACCTTGCTCTGTCGCCGAAGATGTACCTTTCATCGGATATGAATATATTTTTTGGTCACGAATTTGAACAAAACATTCAGGAGAGAAAACAACAAAAGCGTCTTGGACTAGAAGCTTATATAATGCGTTGGCGTTTTGATAGATTTGAGCTAAACTCGCATCAGTTTCAATGGGCGTTTCTGCTGTTAAATTAACTAGAAAACTATCTCCACGTTTTAATCCGGCTTGAACTTGATTGAACTTCAATTCGTAAGATTCAGACGAAATCGGGCTCTTGGAAAAATTGAATGAGTCTGCATCCAAGGGCTTGTCTTGACGAATTGAAAAATGAATTCCTAATGCATTTGCCTCTTCTTCCGATCCAGCCCAGGCCTGCGAACCGTTGTAATTGATAAAAAATACGAAAGGTATACCTAATTTTCCCCATGTATCCAATTGTTCAGATACTTCTGCCAAGGATACATAGGGAATGGATGGATTCATCCTATAAATAGTTTTGAGCTAATTCAAGTACTTTATTTAATCCTGCAGGATTTTGTCCACCGGCTGTCGCCAAGAACGCTTGACCACCGCCGCCGCCTTGCACTTCCTTCGCTAATTCGCGAACGATGGTACCCGCGTTGAACGATTTCGCTTCCACCAAATCTTTGGAAATAGCCAATGCTAAACTTGCTTTGCCATCAATTTCAGCCACCAATAAGCAAAACAATGTTCCTGCCTCAGTCTGTAAATCAAATGCTAAATTCTTCAACGCATCTGCCGTAGGAACTGATACCTGTTGGATTAGTGCTGGGATACCTGATTTTGTATCGATTTGCTTCATTAATTCCGTTTTCAAACCTCCAATTTCTTTGGCTTGATAGTTGGCAACCGTTTTTTGTAAGCTATTTGCCTGTTCAATTAAACTCGCCACCGCTTTCACTAAATCCTTTGGGGCCTTTAGTAAGGCATTTAATTCCGAAATAACTGCTTCTTGTTCGCTCAAAAGCGCATAGGCTTGTTGGGACGTAATGGCCTCAATCCGACGAACACCCGTTGCCACGGAAGTCTCTGTAATGATTTTACATAATCCGATTTCGCCAGTAGCAGGAACGTGCGTCCCTCCACATAGTTCAACAGAATAATTCTTGTCAAAAGTGATTACGCGAACAAAATCACCATATTTTTCACCAAACAAAGCCATCGCACCTTTCTCCTTCGCTTGCGCGATAGGAACATTACGTTCTTCCAATAAGGGAATATTCTCCGCAATTTTGGCATTGACGATTTGCTCGATTTTTTGAATTTCTTCGTCTGTCAATTTTTGGAAGTGAGAGAAATCAAAACGCAATAATGCATCATTCACCAATGAACCTTTTTGTGCCACGTGATTCCCCAAGACTTCTTGTAAAGCTGCTTGTAATAAGTGGGTCGCTGTATGATTTTGGGTGATTGTTCTCCGACGATTCATATCAATCGATGCTATTACTTCTGCATCTGCCGCTACCTGCTCGATGCGGGCATCACTAACGAAATGAACAATTAGGTCATTTTCCTTTTTCGTATCTAATACTTGAAGCATAATGCCTGAAGGCTTAAAGGTTAATGTACCAGTATCGCCCACTTGACCACCGGATTCAGCATAGAATGGTGTGGTTTCAAGGACAACTTTGTATTGTACGCCACCTTTGTTTTGTACCTTTTGGTATTTTAAAACTTGAGTAACTGTTTGCGTTTCATCATAGCCAACGAAAGAAACCTCTTCGCCTTCGCGAACAATCATCCAGTCTTCTGCGCTTGCTCCAGCATCTTTCCGTGAACGGTCTTTCTGCGCCTGAAGTGCTTTGTTGAAACCTGCCTCATCAATATCCAACCCTTTTTCACGCGCAATTAAGGCAGTTAAGTCAATCGGGAAGCCATAGGTATCGTTCAACTCAAACACATCATCACCTGAAAGTACTTTTCCTTTGCAATCTTCCATCAATTTGTCAAGGCGAATTAAGCCTGTCGACAAGGTGCGTAAAAAGGATACTTCCTCTTCATAAATCACTTTCGCAACGAATGCTTCTTGGGCAATTAATTCATCGAATACACCCGCGAATTGTTTCGCCAACAAAGGCACTAATTCGTGCATGAATGGTTCTTTGAAGCCTAAATAGGTGTAACCATAACGTACTGCCCGACGTAAAATACGACGAATCACATAGCCCGCTTTTGCATTTGATGGCAATTGTCCATCCGCAATACAGAAAGCAATGGCACGAATATGGTCAGCAATAACACGCATTGCAATATCTGCCCATTTTTCATTTCCATATTGTTTACCTGCTTTTTGTGCTAGGAATTGAATCGTTCCTTGGAAGACGTCCGTATCGTAGTTGGACTGCTTTCCTTGAATAGCCATGCAAAGTCGTTCAAAGCCCATGCCCGTATCCACGTGTTTGTTTGGCAATGGAACCAAAGAACCATCTGCCATACGCTCAAATTGCATAAACACGTTATTCCAAATCTCCACTACCTGAGGATGGTCGGCATTCACCAAGGATTTTCCTGAAACCTTAGCAACTTCTTCTGCATCACGTAAGTCGATGTGAATTTCGGAACAAGGACCACAAGGACCTGTTTCACCCATTTCCCAGAAATTATCTTTCTTGTTACCGTAGATGATACGGTCTTCGCCAATAATGCCTTTCCAAATATCAAATGCCTCTTGATCGAATGGGACACCGTCTTTCTTGTCACCTTCAAATACCGATACATAAATACGGTCTTTGGGTAATTTAAATACCTCTGTTAATAATTCCCATGACCATGTTAATGCCTCTTGTTTGAAATAATCGCCAAATGACCAGTTCCCTAACATCTCAAACATCGTGTGATGATACGTATCAAATCCCACATCTTCTAGGTCATTATGCTTACCAGAAACGCGTAAACACTTTTGAGTATCCGCGATGCGTTTTGATGGGGGAGTTCCGTTGCCTAAGAAAAAGTCCTTAAACTGAGCCATTCCTGAGTTATTAAACAAAAGAGTAGGGTCGTTTTTTGCCACTAATGGGGCAGAAGGGACGATTAGGTGACCTTTGGATTTGAAGAAATCTAAAAATTGTTGGCGGATCTCCGTTGAAGTCATGCGCTTATTTTGGTAATGGGTTGGTTTAATTCTCGAGCTTGTTTATTTTTGTTTAAACAAGAATCGTAAAATTAGTTTTTTTTTGCTGAATTTTTGAATCAAATAAGGGCTTTTATGAATTTAGACAAGCAATATTATTCCATTTCCGAAGTTGCTAGCCTTTTCAAGGTCAATACGTCTAAATTACGCTATTGGGAAACTCAATTTCCCCATTTATTGCCCAAAAGAACGGGAAAAGGCATTCGTAAATACACACCTGTCGACATCGAAAAGATTGCTATTTTAGTGGATCTCATCGATAAGCAAGGTTTGACTATTGAAGGAGCGAAGTTGGCCATCAAGAAAAACGGAAGCCCGAAGAATCCGAATCAGGCGGTGATTGACCAACTACTTGATATTCGTCAATTTTTACAAGTTATTTCCGAGGGTTTGAATTAAAACGTCTGTTACTTGGCACGAAATAGAAATCGATGCAAACAGAATTGTTTTACCAAATTGCTTTATCGCGTATTCCACAGATTGGTGTTGTGAATGCCCGCCGACTGATGTCTTATTTCGAATCAGCATCCTCGATATTTTCAGCTAATCGTTCAGATTTATTAAAGATTCCACACATCGGTCCTGTCTTAGCCGAATCGATTTTTCAAACACATATTCTCAAGGAAGCAGAACAGATTCTAAAAACATGTGAACAGGCTAATGTTCGTGTTTTATTTTATCAGGATGTGGATTACCCAGACCGTTTGAAGCAAATTTATGATGCGCCGATTATCTTATACCAACAAGGTAACGTTGATTTAAATGCAGAATGTTTGTTGGCCGTCGTAGGAACCCGAAAAGCCACGGATTACGGCAGGCGTGTTACCACAAAACTTGTAGAAGAATCTATGGGAGCTCAGGTCACATTCGTTAGTGGCTTGGCTTATGGGATTGATGTGGAAGTTCATAAAACCTGCATTGGGCATCATGTGCCGAATATTGCTGTGTTGGCCGGCGGATTCAATCACATTTATCCCGCCAAGCATAAAAAGTACCTCGATCGAATGCTGTTGAATGGGGGGATCATTTCCGAATATCCTTTACATGAAAAGCCAGATCCTCGATTTTTTCCTTTGCGTAATCGAATCATTGCAGGAATGACGGATGCGACTTTGGTTGTAGAAGCTGCGGAAAAAGGTGGGGCGCTTATTACTGCCGACTATGCGAATAATTACCATCGGGAGGTATTCGCTGTTCCAGGGAATTTGGATAAATTGTTTTCGGAAGGCTGTAATCGATTAATTCAGAAGAATAAAGCGATTATTTATACGGATTTTAATCAATTGTGTGAACAAATGAATTGGGGAAATATTCCGAACAAAATTAAGCCGATTAAGCAATTGGGTTGGTCGCGTTTGACGGAACCAGAGACGGAATTGATGGCTTTACTCGCTAATAATGGGGAAATGACCTTGGATGAGTTGGCTTGGAAACTACAAAAAAAGGTGACCGAAATTGCGATCACCTTGATAAATTTAGAATTCCAAGGTATGGTTAAAGCCTTACCTGGATATGTTTATCGAATTAAAGATTAAATGCCCCAAGTGCTTGGGTTCACGCGCCAATCTTGTAAAGTCACTAATTGCGTATCTGAAATGTAATCTAATTTGATGGCTTCCTCTACAAGCACATCGTAATTAGATAAAGTAACCAAAGGGATGCCTGCATTTTGGAAATTTTCATCTGCGATTCCAAAACCATAAGTAAAAATAGCTGCCATTCCCAATACCTCTACGCCGGCTTGTTGGAGTGCTTCCGCTGCCTTCAACGAACTTCCTCCCGTAGAAATTAGGTCTTCAATCAAAACGGCTTTTTGGCCAGCTTTAACAAATCCTTCAATTTGATTTCCCATCCCGTGTTTTTTAGGCTCTGGGCGAACATAACAGAAAGGTAAATCTAGGAAATCGGCAACAAGTGCACCTTGCGCGATACCCGCTGTTGCCACGCCAGCGATGACATCCACATCTTTGAAATAGCCTTTAATCACGGCAGAAAGGCTGTTTTTGATATAAGTTCTTGCCTCTGGATCAGATAAAGAGATTCGATTATCGCAGTAAATCGGTGATTTCCAGCCAGATGCCCAAGTAAATGGTTGGTCTGGACGTAATTGTATAGCTTTGATGCGTAATAAATGCTGGGCAACTTCTTGTGAAATGGTCAAATTGGACATGCGATATCGTTTCTAGTATATAAATACAAAAATAGTTTTTTCGGCTTATCTTATCGTTATTTAATTCTATTTTTGCCAAAATTAAATTTCCCTAATGGTCATTTTTATCGACGATCGCCCGATCAAATTAATTAATCGAAAGAAAAAACATAGCTATCCCCCGATGGAGGATTTTGATGTGATCATCGATGCTCGATTGAAACCTGTGAAAATTTCAGATTTCAAAGGTCATACCTGTCTTTTGAATGTGAGCGTAGATGAAATGGGGAAAATTATTGAAGACTTGCATGGGAAAAAGCCTTTTGATTTTCATTCTTTATATATCTTAACGGGCATTAAGAAGGCGCTAAAAGAAAAGATTTGTTCTTTATATTCCGTTATCGAAGCTGCTGGCGGGGTCGTGCAAAATGAAGCAGATGAAGTTTTGTGGATTTATCGCTTAGGTAAATGGGATTTGCCGAAAGGGAAATTGGAGAAAAATGAAAAGTTTAAGAAAGCTGCTGTTCGGGAAGTTGAGGAAGAATGTAATGTGAAGGCAACCTTAGTGGATAAAGTTTGTACAACTTTTCATACTTATTCGCATAAAAACCAACGCATTCTAAAGAAAACCAAATGGTATGCGATGCGTAGCAAGCATACAGCAAAATTGATTCCTCAAGTAGAAGAAAATATCGAAAAAGTAGAATGGTTGGGCCCCATAGCTATGAATAAGGCTGTTTCAGACACCTATTCTTCAATACGCTACGTGATGATTAAGTTTCAAGAAACTCAAATTCCATCTAAGGTATAAGGAAGGTATTGGTCAATTTTGCTTCCGTAACGATGTAAGTCTCGGATAATTGTGGAACTGATTGGTGCTAGGTGCGGCGATGTAATCAAAAATACGGTTTCTAATTCCTCGTTGATATGTCGATTTACTTGCGAAATCGAGTTCTCGTATTCAAAGTCCGTTGTATTTCGTAATCCACGAATAATGAATTTAGCGCCTACCTCCTTGGCTACATTGGCCGTTAAATTCTGATAGGTTACCACGCGAACGGGTTTTCCATGAAAGGTTTGTTCAATGTAACCTTTCATTTTTTCTAAATTAAAATAGCGATTTTTGTTTGAGTTTTGACCGATACCTATCACAATTTCGTCGAATAAAGTCAATGCGCGCAAGACAATGTCTTCGTGGCCTTTGGTAAATGGATCAAAGGAGCCAGGGAAAAATGCCGTTCTTTTCATGTTAGTGGGATATTCAGTCGGGTTAAATCAGCAATGAGTTGTTCGTTATTCGCATCAGGTCCTTGCAATTGGATGGTTTCTTGATTCCATTGGATTTCATATGCCTCCCGAATAGAATGAATATAATAGGCTAGGGCTAATTCATGTTCATAGGGAAAAACATTACACAATTGGAGCTTCCCGTGTTGGTAATAGTTCACATATGCATGATTTTCCTGTAAATAAATATGGATTCTGGGATGAATATAGAGTTTTGTGCGACTAATTTCATTGCCCACTAAGTGCTTGTATTGAATCTTTGCCAAAGGGAATAACATCGCTAATTGATCCTTCCAAACACTAGGAATCAGAAATAGCAAAATGGATTCAATCGTTGGGCAATGTTGCTCGTGTAATTCTTGACCATCCATACAATGTTCACCTAAAGCTTTTTCTAGAAAAGCAATTCGATAAAGCGGATCATGATAGATTGCTGGAAGTAATAAAAAAGCTGGATAAATTACATCTATGACAAGCGTTTGAACTTGTGTAGGGTCAATACTAGAATTTTTTAGAATTTTAGAAAGACTTGTTGAAGCCTGTTTCCATGCTATTATTCCACCTTCTTGCACAAGAATTCCCTGCTCGCTTACCTGCAACTGCAAGCTTATGCTTGTTAGTGGAGAATTCGTATGTAAATCAGTTTGCAAGTTCATTTTCTTTCAAAGTGCTCGAAATTGCAAAAAAAATAGGACAATAGATAAAAAATAGAATTTTTTTCTAGCCTCAAAATGCGTAATTTTGCGCCCTATTTAATCCAATTCGTATGTTATCAGTATCTAATGTCTCCCTCCGCTTCGGGAAAAGAGTGTTATTTGAAGAAGTAAATATCAAGTTTACCGAGGGTAACTGTTATGGTCTAATTGGGGCTAATGGTGCTGGTAAATCAACTTTTTTGAAGATTTTATCAGGAGAAATTGAATCTCAAACGGGTAGTGTTTCGATGAATCCGGGTGAGCGTATGTCGATTTTGAAGCAAAATCATTTCGAGTACGAAGAGTTTCCTGTTCTTCAAACGGTTATCATGGGAAATAAGCGTCTTTATGATATCATGCAAGAGAAAGATGCCATCTACATGAAGGAAGATTTCACCGAGGAGGATGGAAATAAAGCGGCAGATTTAGAAGCAGAATTTGCGGAGTTAAATGGCTGGGAAGCTGAATCAGAGGCCGCTACTTTATTAAGTGGTCTAGGTATCAAAGAGGATATTCATTATACTTTATTGAGGGACTTGAATGGTTCTGAGAAAGTAAAAGTGCTTTTAGCCCAAGCATTATTCGGAAATCCTGATATTCTCTTGTTGGATGAGCCTACGAATAACTTGGATATCGATTCGATACTTTGGTTAGAAGGTTTCTTGCAAAACTTTAAAAATACGGTGATTGTCGTATCTCACGATCGTCACTTCTTGGATAACGTGTGTACGCACATCGCCGATTTAGATTTTGGTAAAATTCAATTGTATGGGGGTACCTATACTTTCTGGTATGAATCGTCTCAATTAGCGGCACGTCAACGCCAAGATCAGAATAAGAAAACCGATGAAAAGCGGAAGGAATTAGAAGAGTTTATTCGTCGGTTCTCTGCTAATGTGGCGAAGTCTAAACAAGCAACATCTCGTCAAAAAATGTTGGATAAATTGCAAGTGGATGATATCAAACCTTCATCGCGTAAATATCCATTCATCAACTTTAAGCCAGAACGTGAAGCTGGGGATCAGTTATTAAGTGTAGAGAATTTATCTGCAACAACCGAAGACGGTGTCCCTTTATTTACGAATGTATCCTTTACGATCAATAAAGGTGATAAAGTAGCATTCTTAGCCAAAGATTCCTTAGCGATTACAGCGTTGTTTGATATCTTGATGGGAGAAGCGAAACCTACATCGGGTGAATTTAAGTGGGGCGTAACAACAACTCAAACTTATTTACCTAATGATAACGCTGCCTACTTCAAGGATGATTCCATGAATTTGGTGGACTGGTTGCGTCAGTACTCAGTGGAAAAAGACGAAAGCTTTATTCGTGGTTTCTTAGGTCGTATGTTATTCTCAGGTGAAGAAGCCTTGAAAAAATGTACAGTGATTTCAGGAGGGGAGAAGCAACGTTGCATGTTCTCTCGCATGATGTTATCAGGTGCTAATGTTTGTATTTTCGATGAACCTACCAATCACTTGGATTTGGAATCAATTACAGCCTTGAATAATGGAATGGTAGAATTTACGGGAACTATTTTATTCACTTGCCATGATCACCAATTAACGGATACGGTGGCCAACCGCGTGATCGAATTAGGTGCCAATGGCTATTTAGACAAATTGATGACCTATGATGAATTCATCACCGATTCAACGGTAAAAGCACAACGAGCTAAATTGTAAAAATTTATCATATTTAATAAAAATAGCCTCAGATTTTTCTGAGGCTATTTTTATTTATTAAAACTTAAGAATGTCTTATTGAATTTAAGCGAAATGAATACTCAAGACCAATTTCTCTTAACTCTTAACTCTTAACTCTTAACTCTTAACTCTTAACTCTTAACTCTTAACTCTTAACTCTTAACTCTTAACTCTTAACTCTTAACTCTTAACTCCAAGGTCTATAAGATAAACCTTGTCGAAAGGAAATTAGACTGTTGGTTTTCTACAATCTGATTCACCAAATCTTTGTTTAATTGGTTTGCTTTTGTAGCAACCACCGTGCGGATTGAGAACGAACGCAATGCGGCAGTTACCGACAAAGTTCCTTCAGCTGAATCTTTACGTCCTGTGAATGGGAATGAATCCGGTCCACGTTGGCATTGTGCATTAATATTCACACGCGAAACTTGGTTCACCGTTTCGTCTATTAAAGCAGAGATTTGATTAACATCCGTTCCGAAAATGGCAACTTGTTGGCCATGTGACGATTCGTGAATGTAATCGATCGGCGTTGAGATATCCTCAAAAGGCACAACTGGAACTACAGGTCCAAACTGTTCCTCATGCCAAACCTTCATTTTATTGTTAACTGGATATAACATCGCCGGGAAGAACAATGACTTGAAGTTTTCGCCGCCATGTTTATTAATAACTTTGGCACCGTGTAATTTGGCATCTTCAATTAATTCTTTCAAATAAGCTGGCTTGTTCGGCTCAGGAAGTGGTGTGATTTGTACACCTGGTTCCCACATCATGCCAATTTTCAAGGCTTCGATTTTCTCAGCTAAACCTTTATTGAAGGCTTCTGCTAATGATTTATGTACAAAGATGATTTTCACCGCTGTACATCGTTGGCCGTTGAATGAAAGAGAACCCAATAAACATTCATTGATTGCCACATCCAATTGTGCGCTTTCTGTTACGATGGCAGCATTTTTTGCATCAAGTCCTAAAATAGCACGAAGGCGATTCACCTTCGGGTGCATTTTTTTTAATTTATCGGCAACTTTGGAAGATCCGATCAATGTTAACACATCAATTTTACCTGACTCCATCAATTGTGGAATGATGGAGTTTCCGCGACCGTACAAGGTATTAATTACTCCGGCAGGGAACGAATCTTTGAATGCCTCCAATAAGGGGTAATGCAATAAAGTACCGTGTTTCGGGGGCTTGAAAAGAACTGTATTACCCATGATTAGCGCTGGAATCAAGGTAGTAAAGGTTTCATTCAATGGATAGTTGAAGGGGCCCATACATAAAACAACTCCGAGTGGTGAGCGACGCACTTGACCGATAATTCCTTCTTCAATTAAAAATGTAGAGGAAGTACGATCTATGTCTTTTAATGCACCAATCGTGTCATAAATGTATTGGACGGTACGATCAAATTCTTTTTGAGAATCACCTAAGGATTTGCCAATTTCCCACATGAGAAGTTTGACAACTTCATCACGCTTTTGAATCATCTTTTGCGTGAATTTTTCCACGCATTCGATGCGTTGGCTTACCGACATCGATGGCCATTCGCCCCGACCATTGGAATATGCTTTTACACCTGAATATAAAACTTCCATGGCATCAGTTGCATCGGTAATTGGATAAGAGCCAATGCGCTTTTGTTCATAGCCATTTGCTGTTTGAACATAAATAGGTGACCAAACATCCTGTGTCTTGCCATTCCATTTACGCATTTCGCCATTGACTAAGTACTCACGTTGTTCAATAGGCTGTGTTAAATCAAATTCTTTGGGGATATCTGCCGCCTTAGGGAACAGATTTTCTAAATCACTCGCTTGCATAACTGTTGTTAAAATTTCTGAATGCAAATTTCTGCGATTTGCATCTTTCAAATAAACCAATGTACTTATTATTTGAATATTACAGCGATAAATTAGAAAAGCACAATAATTAAACGCTTAAAATTCAGTTTTATATGGGTATTTGCGACGGATTTTATTCAGTTGGAATTTATATTGCTCAGTAAAACTGTTCTCATGCATGTGATTAAACGCACTTTCCCAAACAGCATATAAATTGCTTTCTGATGTAATAAAGGCAACAGGTGCTATGTTTTTACTGATTAAATATTGATCAAATTCCATTTTTTTGCCAGTTTTTGTGATAGTTCAATAATAGGAAAAAAGAAATCAAGGCGAATAGACCTGATATCGCAAAAGGAATAGGGATGCGTTCTTCCAGGCCTTTGTAAATCATTCCCGCAAAAAATGCGCCTAAACCAATACCCACTTCCAAGGCGATATACATGGTTGCCATCGCCCGACCCATGTGATTTTTGTTCGCCAAATCCGTTGTCCATGCCGCCAAGGTTGGGGTGTTAAATCCCCATGCAAAGCCAAATAAAACGGCTGATAAGATCACAGTGAAGCTATTGGGCTGGATTAGCATCATGCCCATCGCAGCTGCTAAAACTACCGATGATACTAACAAAACAGGAATTCGGCCATAGCGGTCAGATGTTTTCGAAAAAAAGATGCGAACAACGATGGATGAGATGGTGTAAATCGTGAAGTATAAGCCTTTGTTATGCCAACCCATGTTTTTGGATATATCTGGTAATAATGTGATTACTACGCCCGAAGAAAAGGAAACCAATAACATGATCCAAAAGACAGGAAGGATATGTGGTTCAAAAACATCCGACCATGATATTTTAAATAATTTTAAAGAGAACTTCGATTTCATGGCAGGAGCCAATGTTTCTTTCATGCGCATTAAAATCAAAATAGATAACAAAGCAAATACCGAAGAAATCCAAAACATTTCCCGAAGACCATAGCTTGCCGCTAAATAACTTCCGATGGCAGGTCCCATCGACATGCCTGTAGCGGTGAAGATTCCTAGCCCACCTTGTGCTTCGCCCCGTCGGTTTTCGGGTATGATGTCGGCTACATAGGCCGCCGTTGCTGTCGGCTTTGTGCCTGTCGACATGCCATGTAAGAATCGTAAAAATAGAAATCCTTGAACGGTATGAATTAAGGGGTACAGTCCACCACAGATGAAACAAACAATGGAGCCAAAGGCCATGACAGGCACCCGGCCAATGCGGTCGGTGAGTTTCCCAGAAAACGGTCGACTTAACCCTGCTGTCAGCGTAAACAAAGCAATCGTATAGCCGATGTATTCTTTCCCACCCATGCTTGCCAAATAATCAGGCAATTCTGGGATGATCATGGAGAAGCTAGCGGAGAACAAGAAATTACTGAGGCTTAATAGCCAAAATTGAAGCGTATATATGGATTTTTGTTCCTCCATTACACTTCTTCGATTAATTCCTCAATAGCTTTTTTATTCATTCCCATTAAAAATGCCGGCAATAAAATTAAATTACAAATCATGGCCATGAGCAAGGTGATGGACACCAACACGCCCAGGGCTTGCGTTCCTTTGAAGGTAGAAGCTGTGAAAATAAAAAATCCAAAGAACAGAATCATTGCCGTGTAAAACATGGAGACGCCCGTTTTTTGAATGGTAATTTGAACAGCTCGTTTAACGTTTTTGGCATTCTTCAGCCATTCCTCTTTGTACCGTGTGAGGAAATATATGGTTCCATCGCTCGAAATACCAAAGGCAATTGAGAAAATTAAAATCGTACTCGGTTTTAAGGCAATGTGGAAATAGCCCATTAGTCCGGCTGTAATGATTAAAGGAATTAAGCTGGGTAGGGTGGAGATGATGATCATTTTCCAACTCCTAAATAAGAATCCCATTAACACGCAAATTAGAAAGATAGCAGTTAAGGTGCTCTCAATTAGGTTCTTTTGTAGGTATTCCGTTTGGAAAGCATAAATAACTGAATTACCAGTCACTTTAGCGTCATAAACACGATTGTCCGTTGCAGGTAATATTTCACCTGATTCTACATCTGTACGGAAAATAGTATCAATCTTCGGTTGGATTTCATCAAATAGCTCTTTCGTTCGAACAGTTCCTACATCAGCCATTTGGAAGCTGATACGCGTATATCGTTTTTCAGAATCTAAAAAGCCATTGAATAGGTTGTTTTTGCCGTTTAGGCTACTGTTGAATTCTTTGAGTTTGGCTAACTCATCGATACCTGGCAAGGTGAAGTATTTCGAATCTCCGCCGCGATAAACTTGATATAAATATTTGGTTGCAGTAAGTAATGAGAGACCTTGTGTGAATTCAGGATATTTGGCAAGCAATTTCTCCGTACGTTTCATTTTAGCCAAAATCTCCGGTGTTAACGCTCTTCCGGGTTCATGGGCATCAATCGACACTTCAAACGGCATAACACCTTTGAAGTGTTTTTCAATAAACTTTAAGTCAGTATAGATGGCATTATCTTGCGGTAAATCATCTACAATGTAGCCCACGGCTTGTATTTTCGTTAGACCATATACTGAGATTCCCAAAATAACGAGAATAATACTGTAGATAAACTTACGGTGTCCCAATACCCAAGTTTCGATATTGGTTAAAAGTCGGTTGACCCTTTTGGATTCGAAATGAGCCAAATCCTTGGGCTTGGGAGGACTAAGGAAACTAAAAAAAATAGGGATTAGTAGCAATGAAAATAGGAATGTCAACATAACATTCAATGCCGCTACAATTCCAAATTCAACTAATAAGGCTGAACCCGTGAAAGCAAAAACGCCGAAACCAATGGATGTAGTTAAGTTGGCCAAAAACAAGGTTCTGCCCACCGTACTTGCACTCTCAATTAACGAGGCTTCTTTGTTTTGCGTAATCAGATAAGTTTCGTGGTATTTATTCAATAAGAAGATTGAGTTCGGTACACCAATGACTACAATGAGCGGAGGAATCAAACCGGATAACAGTGTAATCTTAAATCCGAAAAGAACAATGGTAGCCAGTGAGGCAACGATACCAATTAAGATAACGATGAGCGCAAAGCATACAACTTGAATCGACCGGAAAAAATAGAAAAGAATCAATGAGGTGACTAAAATCGCCAAACCTAGAAACAAAACAAGTTCGTTCGTTACCTGTGCCGTTAATTCCGTTCGGATATAGGGCATTCCTGAAAAATGTAAGGGATGTTTTGTTTTTTGAACAAAGGCATCCCCAAGTTTCTTGACATTTTTAACCAATTGAATTCGACCTTTATTGTTGATCGTTTTTTGGTCCAACGTGATTAACATCAAATGAACCTTCAGGTCTTCCGTAAATAGGAAATTGCGGTAAATAGGTAAATTCGATAAGGTCGATTTCAAGGAATCAAGCGCAATCTGGGTGCTTGTCGAATCTCCTTCGTATGCCTTTTTTGATTTGAATTGATGTGCTACACTATCTAAAAAGAGCACAGGTAGATTCGGTAATGCTAATATCGATTTGATTCCAGCTTGTTTTTTGACATCTCGGTAAAGTTTATTCCAAGCATCAAATTCTGCAGGTGTAAATAAATCGGGATTTTCAAGTCCGATAACCATGATATTTCCATCTTCCCCATACTTCTTTTTGAACGATTCGTACAATTGGAAACGATCATCGGATTTAGGAAGAATTTTCGCTAGTTCATAGCTTAGTTGTATTTGGCTTGCTTCATAGACCAAAGCGACGGTCAAAGCACTTAAAGCAATTAAAATAGCAATTTTATAGGCCAAAATTTGATTCGCAATCCAATTCCAGGTCTTATTCATAGCTTACTTAGGTTGTTCTAATATCGATTCCGCCACTAGTAAATCTTCCGGTGTCGTAATTTTTATGTTGGTATATTTGCCTTCCATCAAATGTATGCTTTCGCCATTCGACTCTACAACACTTGCGTCGTCAGTGAAATTTGGAGAATATGATTGATTGAATGCCTTTTTGAGCGTATTCAATTCGAAAATCTGAGGTGTTTGGATGATTTTCACATCATCACGTAACACAGATTTGAATGCATTTTTCGATGCGTCCCACAACCGGATGGAATCCTTGCTTGACACCGAAACCACGCAATTCCCTTTTTCTTGTGCTAATTGAAACGCCTGGTTGATGGTTGAGGAGAGGATTAAGGGCCTTACGCCGTCGTGGATAGCGACCCAACAATCATCCTGAGCAGTTATGGAATCAAGGCCGTTTTTGCTGGAATGAAAACGTGTTTCTCCGCCATGTATGATTTCATGGGGGGTTTCTAATTTAATTTCGGGATATTTTTCGCAGAGTGATTTCCAATAATCAATTTGATTTTCAGGAAGTACAACGATTAATTCTGTGCTTGGATCTGCCTTTTTGAATGCGCGGAGCGTATGAAATAAAATGGGTTTGTTTTGAAGGAGCAAAAACTGTTTCGCGACGGCGCTGTTCATTCGCTGACCAGAACCTCCCGCTACAATGATTGCTATTTTTTTCAAAACAAACCCTTTAAAAATGTTAGATGATTAACATTACATCGCCATAACTAAAGAAACGGTATTTCTCTTTGATTGCTTGCTTGTATGCCTCTTGAACTAATTCGTACCCGCCAAACGCTGACGTCATCATCAATAAAATTGACTCGGGTAAATGGAAGTTCGTTAATAAGGCGGTAGGAATCTTGAATTCATACGGAGGGAAGATGAATTTATCAGTCCAGCTATTGATAGGTTTTAAGTGTCCACTCGCAGAAACAGATGATTCCAAGGCTTTCATTACCGTAGTTCCAATCGCGAGTACTTGTTTTTTGTTATCAATGGCTGCATTGACAAAATCACATGTCTGTGGTTCGATCATGAAGTGCTCTGAATCAGTTTTGTGTTTGGTCAAATCCTCTACGTCAACTTGGCGGAAGGTACCTAAACCTACGTGTAAAGTAATAGGTGAGAATTGTACCCCATTTAATTCCATGCGCTTCATCACAATTTTAGAAAAGTGAAGTCCTGCAGTAGGTGCCGCAACAGCTCCTACATGTTCTGCATAAATGGTTTGGAAACGCTCACGGTCATCTTCTGTAGCTGCACGTTTGAAACGAATTTCATCCGGTAGGGGAGTCTCGCCCAATTCATGAATCGCTTGCATCAAGGCATCATGATCTCCATCATAAAGGAAACGAATCGTCCGACCGCGTGATGTGGTATTGTCAATAACCTCTGCAACAAGGTCAGAGTCGCCAAAATATAATTTATTGCCCACACGAATTTTACGAGCTGGGTCAACTAATACATCCCAAAGGCGGTGTTCGCGGTTCAATTCACGAAGTAAGAATACTTCAATTTGAGCGCCTGTTTTCTCTTTATTTCCATAGAGACGCGCTGGGAAAACTTTCGTGTTGTTTGTAACTAATACATCACCATCACCAAAGTAATCGACGATATCTGTAAATTTCTTATGTTCAATCGTTTTTTCTTTACGGTTCACAACCATCATGCGTGCATCTTCACGGTTTTCGGTTGGATTTAAAGCGATTAAGCTCTGAGGTAAATCAAATCTGAATTCAGATAATTTCATTCGGATGGGTTTATGTTAAAGGCTGCCAACAGGTTATTTGTCCGAGGCAGAAAAATTGGAATGACAAATATACACTTTTCGAGGGGGGCTTGTCAAGACATATTTTTTAAACAATTAAGTTTGTGGCTTGTTAGCTATTAAAACAAGATAAAGTGAAGCAAAAAATAGCAGTATTTTGGTTTAGGAGAGATTTACGATTAGAAGATAATCATGGATTGTATGAGGCTTTAAAAGGTCCTTGGCCCGTTTTGCCTATTTTTATATTTGATCCCGCCATTTTAACGAAGTTAAATTCAAAGTCTGATGCGCGTGTTGAATTTATTCTGAATGCTATTCAAGATTTACAAGATAAATTCGTTTCCAAAGGTTCTTCTATTCAGGTTTTTCATACAAGTCCATGGGAGGCTTATCAGCAATTAGCCGACCAATTTGACATACAAGCGATATACTGCAACCATGATTATGAGAAATATGCAGGTATACGCGATGGGTTGATTCAATCTTGGGCTGGGCAAAATGGTATTCAGTTTTCTACTTTTAAAGACCAAGTAATCTTTGAAAAGGATGAGGTGCTTAGTGGTCAAAACACTCCTTACACTATTTTCACCCCTTATTCTAGAAAGTGGAAGGAAAAGCTTGCACAAAATCCCATTCAGGTTTATCCATCTGAAAGTTTGTCGAACTATGTGTCTGTTGCATCACAAATACCGACATTGGAAAGTATCGGTTTCCAAAAGGCAGGCTTATTATTTCCGAGCAAAGCAGTTGCTAATCCATTAATTCAAGCCTATCAAGCGCAAAGAGATTTTCCTGCTAAAAATGCGACTTCACGCTTGTCGGTGCATTTACGTTTCGGTACAATATCCATCCGGTCCTTAGTTGATCAAGCTGTTGGACTTTCGGAAACCTGGTTAAATGAATTGATTTGGCGCGATTTTTATTTTAATATTTTGTTTCATTTTCCGCATGTTTCGGATGGTCATGCATTTCGCAAAGAATATGATCGCATGGAATGGCGAAACAATGAAGCGGAATTCGAAGCATGGTGTTCCGGTCAAACGGGTTATCCGATTGTCGATGCGGGCATGCGCGAATTGAACGCAACAGGTTTTATGCACAATCGGGTTCGTATGATTGTAGCGAGTTTTCTCGTTAAACATTTGTTGATCGATTGGCGCTGGGGGGAAGCTTATTTTGCCTCCAAATTATTGGATTTCGACTTTGCTGCCAACAATGGCGGTTGGCAGTGGGCTGCAGGCTGTGGTTGTGATGCTGCACCTTATTTTCGGGTATTTAATCCCACTTTACAAACGCAAAAATTCGATAAAGAATTGGCCTACATTCGCAAATGGGTACCTGAATTTCAGGAACTTTCTTATCCTCAGCCAATTGTCAATCATGAATTTGCACGTGCGAGGGTATTGGATGCCTATAAAAAAGCTTTGAATCGTTAATAAATCTTTTTGCCCTGGATTTTGTATTCGGTTAAATCAATCGATAAAAATCCTATTTTTAGATTTACTTCCATTTTGAAGGGAATTTGGTATTTATCTTTGCTGATCCACAGTCGGATGGCATCTTCATCCTTAAATAAATTATTTTTAGGTAGAACAAGTGAGGTTCTAATGCATTTGACAGGTCCCCAATCACTGTTGACCGTTTCAAATCCCTTAACAATGAACCAAATTTCATAAATACTTCCATCCACAAGTACTTTGGCACTTAATTTTTCGCCAATATTCATAGAAGCTAATTCTTTGTTACGCAAATAGAAATAGCCCCCGATAAGATCTAAAGTAGCAGGGCTAATAGGTAAAATTTTGACAACGGGCGTATTTTGAGGAGAATGTATTTTTGCTTGTCCAGATTCTTGCGAAAAATATACCTGTTCTTGTTTACGGTATCTGCCTTCTCTTTTGCGCATTTCGGTTTTAATAGGCATCAAGGAATTGATGTCTAAATATGCCGACCAATAATCTTCAACGGGCGCAAATAATTTTAGCCAAGTGACAGTTTGGCCTAAAATTTCCACTTTTCTACATGCGTGATTGTTAATGTTCGTTATTGAATTGCTTGTCTTGACACTGGCCATCGCAGCCTCAATAAAGCCCAAATGAATGCGATAGTTTAACTGCTCATTCGCTTGAAAGACCGGTATTTCTTGTGCTAATACTTGAAAGTTCAATGACAAAATTATTCCCCATAAAAATACATTAATTGATAGGATTTTTTGATATGTTTTCAATGGGCTATTAGACTACGATTTTATAAATATATGTATTAATTTTTTGTGTCAAATCTTAAATGAGATTATCAACTAATTTGATTAAAGTTTAATGTCAATTAACTATTTTTGTTAGGATTTATCGAAGGGTAAATCTAGTGAAAATTAGATTATTCAAAAATTATCAATAAATATAACATGGCAAAACAATCGGAAGGCGCTCAAGGCTTAGCAGCTGAGAAATTAAAGGCGCTTCAGACTACGTTGGAAAAATTAGATAAGGCCTATGGTAAAGGTACTGTTATGCGCTTATCAGACAGTAAAGTGATGGATGTGCCGGTTATATCCACGGGTTCATTGGGATTGGATTTGGCCTTAGGAATTGGTGGTGTACCTCGTGGACGTGTCGTTGAGATTTATGGACCTGAATCTTCGGGTAAAACAACCTTGACGATGCATTGTATTGCGGAAGCTCAAAAGGCAGGAGGAATTGCGGCATTTGTGGATGCCGAGCATGCGTTTGATCGTTCATATGCGGAAAAGTTAGGTATCGATACAGAGAACTTGCTTATATCTCAACCGGATAATGGTGAGCAAGCTTTAGAAATTGCTGAGCATTTAATTAGTTCAGGTGCTATTGATATAATTGTTATTGACTCCGTTGCAGCCTTAGTTCCGAAAGCGGAGATTGAAGGTGAAATGGGTGATTCTAAAATGGGTTTACAAGCCCGTTTAATGTCACAGGCATTACGTAAATTGACAGGAACAATCAATAAAACGGGTTGTTGCTGTATTTTTATCAACCAATTACGTGATAAGATTGGTGTAATGTTTGGTAGTCCAGAAACGACAACGGGTGGTAATGCGTTGAAGTTTTATGCCTCAGTTCGTTTAGATATTCGTAGAGCGGGACAAATTAAAGAATCGGCTGATTCGATTACGGGAAACCGTACACGTGTTAAAGTGGTAAAAAACAAACTAGCACCTCCATTCAAAGTGGTAGAATTTGATATCATGTATGGTGAAGGAATTTCGAAGGCTGGTGAAATCTTGGATTTGGGTGTTGATTTAGGTGTGATTGATAAATCGGGTTCATGGTTCTCTTATAATGGCAATCGATTGGGACAAGGTCGTGATGCGGTGAAAGATTTAATCAAGGACAATCCAGAGTTGATGGAAGAGATTGAGGCAAAGATTAAAGAAAAGGTCAAAGGAGATGATTCTGCCTTGATGGATAAAGAAGCAATGGGTGCTGAATAATTTTCTGGCAAGTAACAAAAAAAAGAGGCTTCGGCCTCTTTTTTAGTTTAAAGCGATATTGAATCGATTAAATAATTTACGAACCGTTTTTTCAACGGATTTATCAGTTTCCATAGCCTCCGAGATGGATTGAACTGCATGGATAACTGTGCTATGATCGCGCCCACCAAAATGATAGCCTATCGATTTCAAAGGAAGGTTTGTGAGTTCTTTCAGCATGTACATGGCTACTTGACGGGGGAATACCGTTTCTTTCTTGCGGCATTTACCTGTTAATAGTTCCATATCTACATCAAAATGGGTTGTAATAGCCTCGAGGATATTGTCAACACTTAGTTCTTTTTCTTGATCGTTTACGATGCTCTTCAGTGTAGATTTAGCAAGTTCTAAATCTATCTCTTTACGCGTTAGTGAGGCTTGGGCCATCAACGAAATAATCACGCCTTCTAATTCACGTACATTGGTTTGAATCGAATGAGCTAAATACTCAAGGACATCAAAATTAATTTGGATGCCATCATCTTGTAATTTCTTTTGAATAATGGCAATCCTAGTTTCAAAATCCGGTTGTTGCAAATCGGCTGTTAAGCCCCATTTGAAACGGCTAAGTAGTCGATCTTCCATGCCAGCTAAATCCCTAGGAGCTCGGTCAGAAGACAAAATAATTTGTTTTCCAGATTGGTGTAAATGATTGAAGATATTGAAGAACGTTTCTTGCGTTTTCTCTTTTCCAGAAAGGAATTGAACGTCATCAATAATTAATACGTCTACTTGCAAATAGAAATTTGTAAAAGTTTCAATCGAGTTATTGCGAATGGCATTTACAAATTGGTTGGTAAATTTCTCTGTAGATACATACAGGACAAATTTATCCGGGAATTGATTTTTAATCTCATTTCCAATGGCTTGAATTAAATGTGTTTTACCTAATCCAACACCGCCATATATCATAAGCGGGTTAAATGAGGTTAAACCAGGTTTGTTAGCTACAGCCATTCCTGCAGCCCGACCAAGCCGATTGCAATCACCTTCAATAAATTTATCAAAGGTATATTTTGGGATTAAATAAGAATCTAATTCCAAGGAGTCTAAATCCTTGAATTGAAATGGGTTATTCGGATTTTGAGCTTGTTGTGCTGATTCATTTCGATAGGGGCTCGAGCTATGATTAGCACTTTGTTGGTTGATGGTCGGTAGATTGAATGTTAAAGGCGGGTTTTTACGATCACCTTTATCTACGACAATCGAATACTCTAACATGCCTCGTTTCCCAACAGTTTGATCAATGGCTTTGCGTAATGTACTTACATAATTTTCTTCGAGCCATTCATAGAAGAATTGGGATGGTACTTGAATGGTCAAGGTATTGTTTGCAAAACGAAGTGGAACGATTGGGCTAAACCATGTGGAAAATTGTTGTTCAGAAATATCCCCCCGGATGATCTCCAAACATTTGTTCCACAATTCTTTTACTTCGTTATGCATTTAATTTGTACGCTTTGTTTTTTTGAGTCAACAGTTTCTTTGGGTTAAGCTATCCCATGGTAGAATGGCTGGACCTTTTTTTAATTTTCTTTGTAATGGTTGGGTACTACTAAAAACTAAAAAGTTTTTATTGAGCGGGGAGACAAAAATAGTAAAATTCAGGGGTGTTGCAAATTTGAAAAATTTAAATTTCTCAAAAATATATGAGTTAAAATTTGGACCTAAAAAATGTTCAACAATACTGCCGTTCTGAGCGCTTTCTGCTTGAAAAAATCAAATAAAAAAAAATCAATTTTTTTTGAATAAAAATCGTATTTGAAATTTTAAATAAGCATTTGAAAATTGAATATTTATTTATAAATATCTGATTTAGAGTGTGTTGTGTGCTTTTTTATGTGTTTGTCAAGGATGGACGATCAATAATTTTTCTGGAAGTAGTTCAATGTTAATCTCCTCCGACTCAGTTTGTAAACTTTCTCCATCTAAATGATAATAACTTCCAGGTTTACATGAAAATTGAAGTGATTTAGCTTGTAGAATCTCAACTAAAGCGTGTCGATGAATTTGTTTTGAAAATAGGCTAATTCCAAGTTGGGCTTTTTGCCATAAATTGCCATTTTTTATTTTAACTATTTCAAAAAGAGCATCTTGCAAATTTGAAAGAGGCGAAATATATGCATTATTCCCAAACTGATTTGCATTAGCAATTGTAAACGAAAAGTATCTTTGTGAAAGTTCTGGTTCAAAGCGAATTTCAGTGGTATTGTAAGATCTGATTGCTTTGATACTAGCTTTGATATAGTTAAATAAGCCACGTCCATTGCCTTTGTGAAAAATAGCAGCAACATAGGCATCAAATCCAATACCTGCTGTGCAAAAAAATGCACGATTGTTCCATCCTAACACATCAATATAGTTTGTTTTCCCATGAATAGCAATTTCTAGTGCTTTTTCTGTATTCATGGGAATCTTTAGATGTCTTGCTAATCCATTGCCTGAGCCTAAAGGAATAATGCCCATGGGAATTTCTGTGCCCTTTAATACATTTCCGACTTCATTTACTGTCCCATCGCCACCAATGGCAATGATTTTCTCGGGATGTTGGGGGATAAGTTGATTGATTAGTTCATTCGCATGATTAGGGTGTTCTGTCAATAATAGGGTAGAATTCGGAATCTTTTGTAAGGTATTTATCAACTTTTGTCGATATCTATTACTTTTGTTGCCGGCATTGGGATTGTAAATAAAATAAATCATGCAGTGATTTTTACGCAATTTACCGCCATTTTAGTAAATAATGTATATGAATATGATCAAAGTAGGCGATAGTTATGAAATTGAATTTTCATTTACACAAGACCAAGTAAATGATTTCTGCAAAATATCTGGTGATTTTAATCCTTTACATTGGGATGAAGCTTTTGCAGCGAGTACATCTTTCAAAAAACCGATTATTCATGGTGCCTTGATTGCAAGTGTGTTTTCACGTGTAATGGGAATGGAATTCCCTGGTTCTGGAAGTGTTTACTTAAAACAAGTTTCCGAATTTAAGCGTCCTTTGTACGTAGGGCAGACTTATCAAGCAAAGTTCGAAGTGGAATCTGTCAATGAGATCAAACGCACAGCTGAAATAAAAACACAAGTTTTTGAAATGGAACGCGGCAAGTTGATGGTAGACGGTATAGCTTCCGTCATGCATGCAGAACTTTTTTAATAGGTTGGAACATAAAAAAAAGCCCGATGTCGGGCTTTTTTTTATTGCTTAGAAATCTGCAATTATTTCGCTGCGTTCTTTTTCTCTTGAACTTCAGTACGGATTTCTTGAGCTAATGTTTTCAATTGTTGAAGACCACCTCTAACGCGAGTACCAGCTGCTTGATTTCCTTTTTCGTAGAATTTTTCGAAATCACCTTCTAATGATAAAATTAGGTCTTTCACTTGTGCAAATCTGCTCATAATAATTTGAATTTTTAGGTTGTAAAAAAATTAGATTGTCTTTATTCGCTGTTTGAAGC
>JACCEA010008300.1_pt1 | contig 27135 bp, 17 predicted proteins | sample 7449851 | NCBI WGS metagenome assembly JACCEA01 (sample SAMN15323453, study PRJNA562643) | freshwater metagenome | isolation source: river surface water | place: USA:Blue River Watershed | collected 2017-08-18
CCCAACAAAAATAATTTATCGAAATTTGTGTCCACAAAAAAAAAAAGTATAACTCTATTTAATTTTTAAATGCATAAAAATAATACAAAAACATTAACACAAAATAAAAAATGTTACATTATTTTATATTACATGATAATGTATATATCATTATATTAATGTTTTATATATATCTATGTTAGATATGTTTAGCGACAGGTCCCAGTACTGGCTAGTATAATCTAATACTATTTATAAAAATATAAAAACTCGCAAAACCCAAACCCTTTTAGGGAAGAATGCGGGATTTTGAATGAAATTAATGAATACTTCACAAATTTTTATTATCTTTTTGAGTTAATTCTAATTAAGGCGGTCTAGTTTAATTGGAGAAAATATTGGGCTCATGACCCAAAGTTGTTGGTTCGAATCCTTCCACCGCCCTGTTTAAAATTATTATAAAACCTCGATGACGGAATGGTAGACGTAGTAGATTTAGGATCTATTTGTTGTAGGTTCAAGTCCTACTCGGGGTATTTTAAAAATACAAAAATGACTAATTAACCAAAATTTAATTTTCATACAGACACAAAAAATCTAAAGATTCATTTGTAGTTTTAGACCTCAATGACGGAATGGTAGACGTAGTAGACTAAGGATCTATTTTTTGCAGGTTCAAGTCCTGTTTGAGGTAATTTTTAAAATATATTTAACATAAAAAAACAAGCATGTTTAACAAAAATAATAGTGCAAATTAAAAAATGTTATATTTTTATTTTTTTACTAAATTAAAAATTTTAAAAAATATATGTGAATAACATTCAGGTTTATGTTATTCTATTGAATAATGAGTTTGATCCTGGCTACCAATGAACGCTAAGATTCTGCTTTACACATGTGAGTCGAACGAAAAACAAAAAATTGTTTTTAGTGGCGACCGGGTGAATAATGCGGGTGAAATTTACCTATTAATTCGGGACATGAGATGCAAATTGGGAATCCCGAATAAAGTATACTATTTTGTATATATAAAGATTTATCGTTAATAGATGAGCACCCGTCGGATTATAAGTGGTTCACGTGAACATGCAGGTAAGAATAATAGCCTACCTAGACGATGATCCGTAGCTGGTTTGGGAGATCGATCAGCCACATTGGGACTGAAAAGGGCCCAAGCTCCACCTGGGGCCTGCAGTGAGGAATTTTTGGCAATGGACGCAAGTCTGACCGGGCGAGAATTTAAACGAGAAGACACAATTGCGTGTAAATTGTTGTAGAAAAAGAAGATATTGACCGTATTTTTCTAATTAGTACTGACCAAGTCTGTGCCAGCAGTCGCGGTAATACAGACGGTGCAAGCGTTATTGGGCTTGAATGGGTGTAAAGGGTGCGTAGGCGGTCTATTAAGTTTTGTCTTGAAATGCTAGAACCAAAAGTTTAGATGTGAACCTTTCACTGTTAGACTTGAGATAATATGAGTGATGGCTAAATTCCTAGTGATAAAACGGATGTGAAAGTTCTAACTATTAGGAGGAGGGCTAAGAGTGGAAACACCTGATCAATGTTATCTGACGCTGAGGCACGAAGGGGTAGGTAGCGAATTGGATTAGAGACCCAAGTAAGTCTACCCTGTGAACGAAATCAATTATCGGTGTAATGACTGAACAGCTAACGCTTTAAATTGATCACCTGGGGACTACAACTGCAAGGTTGAAACTCAAAGGAATTGACGAGAATTCTTACAAGCAGTGAAGCATGTGGTGTAAACTGATGACCCTCGTAAAACCTTACCAAAATCGGAATTTCTATTGGAGTATTTTATATTATATCGTATGTATGATAAAATATATTCTTAGAGACGGGTGTTGCATGGCTGTCGTAAGTCCGTGTTGTGAACCTTAAACTTAGATGCTATTTATGAACGGGCGCAACTCGATTTTTTAGTTAAAGATAAATGTTATTGAAATTAAACATTTATTATTCTAAAATTACTGCCTCTGTAAATCGAGGAGGTAGGCTCGAATCACGACAAGTCGTTATGGCCTTTGTATTTTGGGCTACTAATGTGCTACAATGGGGATTTCAATGAGTCGCAAAAGAGCAATCTGGAGCAAATCTTTAAAAATCTTCTTAGTTTGGATCACTATAAAATTAACATGAGTACCTTGAAAAAAGAAAGCTTTTAAAAAAAGCCATGTTTATTTTTTTTTCTGCAACTTGAAAGTGTGAAAGAGGAATTGCTAGTAATCGCAAATCAGCAAAGTTGCGATGAAATATGTAACAGAACTTTGTACAAACTGCCCGTCACGGTCTGGGACCTGGACACATGCATGAAGTAGGAATACAGTTGATATGAGGTTATCATATTGATTTAAAATTACGAAGATGATTTGGGGACTGGAACGAAGTCGTAACAAGGTAGCTGCGCGAGAACGTGTAGCTGGAGAAATAAAAATAAAAGCGATATATAAATATTGCTTTTTTATTAAACAATAAGTTTCAATTATTATCATATTATCTAACTCTTATTTTAAAATCTAAAAAAAAAAAAACAAAAACCAATTATTTTGGCTTTTATTAAAAAATAAAAGAAAATTGAATATATACATACTTGAAGGGAAACATATATTTATTCAAAAAATTTAAGAACTAAAGCATGTCTATCTTTTTTTTAACGGGCACATAACTTAATGGTAGAGTGTTGGACTTTTAATCCAAAGGTTCTGGGTTCGAGTCCCAGTGTGCCCATATATTGATAATTAAAAAGGAAGGGTGCCAGGGTGTTAAGAAGATTTGCTAAATCTTTGAACGGGGTTCGAATCCCCGCTCTTCCGTCATTCTTTTTATAATTAAAAAGGGAGAATGGCAGAGCGGCTATTGCATTAGTTTTGAAAACTAAAATTGGGGGGTTCGATTCCCTCTTCTCCCGCCAAACATTGAGTTAAATTTTTAAAATATAATCAACAGGCCTATGTAGCTCAGTGGTAGAGCATTTGACTGAAAATCAAAGGGTCACTAGTTCAATTCTGGTCATAGGCATGGGGTATAGCCAAGCGGTTTACGGCAGTGGGCTTTGAACTCATTATGCGCAGGTTCGAATCCTGCTACCCCAACATTAAATATGGGAGTATGATTTAATGGTAGAATGATGCTTTTGCAAAGCATTTGTCTGGGTTCGATTCCCAGTACTTCCAAAAAAGCCTGCGTGGTGGAATGGTAGACACGTCACACTTAAAATGTGATTTCTCTTAGAAGTATCGGTTCAAGTCCGGTCGCAGGTATAATTTTACAATTGACCTTGAAATAAAAACTTAGTCAAAAACAAACTCTTATACAAAGAAAATAGTTTTTCTAGCACCATCAGGAACGTCCGTGTCAAAAAAGTTATTTAAGCTAACCCTTAAGATATACAAATATCTTGATAAATGTTTTCATCAAAATTTATCCAATAACATTTTTTATAATTTTAATAAAAATTAAAATATAGTTGAACAGCTAGAAAATTTAAACAACACACGGCGTATTATTCTCTTTGTTTTTATAAGAAAAAAATTAATTAAAAATAAAATTATGCCACAAGCAGATATCATGTCATTTACAGCGCAAATTTTAACTTTAGTTTTAGCTTTTATCTTAGGTTTTATTTGAACAAATACAACCTTTTTTAATATTTATTTCAAAACCAAAATAATCGAAAGCCGATTTAAATTATTAGCTATCTATAAAGGGTTTTTATTTAAATATCAATTAAACAAAATCAACAGTTTTGTTTGATTTCAAACAGTTTTAGGTACCAAATAAATTAACTTAAAACAAGGGCTTATAATTTAGTGGTAAAATAGTTGATTGATAATCGACCTTCGTAGGTTCAATTCCTGCTAAGCCCATAAAGCTTCGTTAGTTTAGTGGTAGAACAGCGCCTTTTCACGGCGAAAATACAGGTTCGATTCCTGTACGAAGTAAAATTTTTTGAGATAGAATAAAATTAATCTTAGTAATAAAAAACCTGTGTGGTGGAATGGTAGACACGTCACACTCAAAATGTGATTTCCTTCAGAAGTATCGGTTCAAGTCCGATCACAGGTAAATAAAAAGGGCTTATAATTCAATGGTAGAATAGTCGACTCATAATCGATGCGTCGCAGGTTCGATTCCTGCTAAGCCCATATAATGCAACAGGGGTGTAGCTGAGTTCAGTAAAGCATTTGCTTTGGGAGCAAAAGATCGGGGGAGCGAAGCCCTCCACCCCTAAAATTTCAAACTTTTTTGGGTAAGTAGCTCAACGGTAGAGCGGTTGACTGTTAATCAAACGATTTGGGGTTCAATTCCCCTCTTACCCCTCATAACATGTTATTTATTTCTTTTTACATTTTATTTATTTGACATGTTATATGGAATTACAATTTTTTCAACAAAATTTTACACATTCTTTAACTTTTAAAATGTAACTTTTATAAAAAACCAAAAATGATAAAACTTATAATTATAATTAAAAAATTATATAATTTAATAATAAAAAGCATAATCATACTAATGATGATTATGCTAATTGTATGTATATTCACTCTCGCTTATAAAGCATGATCAATTAACATAAAGTTAACCGAATGTATCCGTCCACCAAATTTACCAAAAAATTATAAAATAGATCCAAATTGTTATGAAAACTTCCTAGTAATTCACATATTTATGGCACTTATGATATACCCTATTTACATATATTATTCTTTAGGAAACGGAGGAACTTGAGCACTACCACGTGTAGCCTTTTATATATCTGTTTTAATGCTAACCCAATATTACTTATGTTTTGGTCCAGAACAACGATATATTCTTAAAATTAATTTAAATTTAACATATTTTCCCGAAGATTATTTGTGTTTTATTTGTTTACTTTTTTTAATATGTTCTTATATACCAAATACAAATTGATTTTATCGAAAAACTTCAGAGGGTTTTAAAGGTCTTTATTACTTGGCTTTATTAATCACTCAATTAATAGGTACATTTTCTCTAGCATCATCATCAATACGTCTATTATTTTTTAATGAATGATCAGTTTTGAAATTTAAAGAAAAAGTTATTGATAGCTGTATATATACCGATAAAAACGGATGATTTTCTATATATCGAAACTATCGGAGTGAAAGCCCAAGGGATAATGAAGTAATAAACAAACTTATAGATAAAATAATTGAACATCATACTAAGAATAATATCGAACCAAAATTTTTAGAAATATTAAACAAACAACGTGGTAAATTAAAAGAAAGTCTATTTATATCAGACGAAAAATTTACAGAAGTTTATAATGAATTATTGTCAGAAACAAAAACAACATTGCATTCAATACTAGAATCAAATACTATGAACCATGTTTTGGTACATGAAAGTATACCAAACTGATTAGTAATTAGTTTGATGTTTAGTTTTGCATTGTTTCTTGGGATATTGTTTATTTTAAGCTATGATGAAAATAATAAATAACAAAAATTTGGATAAAAAAATAAAAAAATTACAACCAAAAAAAACAAAATTCAAACGTTTGTATAAAAACCAATTAAAATTACAAACTTGGACAAAAATCCAATACTAATTTAGTTTCTGGTGGTTACGGTTTACATTTATTAAAAGCTAAAACATTAACAAAAAATCAAATTGAAGCAGCTCGCCGTATGATGTCACGTTCGTTAAAAAAAAAGTACTCTTTTATTATGAATTTGGTGTTTGACCTATATTCCCGTAACAAAAAAACCAAAAGATATGCGAATGGGAAAAATAAAAGGACCAGTTCAATTTTAAATAATGCGAATCCCAGCTGAGAAAATATTATTTGAAATAAGTAAAAGCAGTTCAGTAACCCCACGACATATTTTAAAAATGGCTGCAAAAAAATTACCATGCCCAACAAAAATAATTTATCGAAATTTGTGTCCACAAAAAAAAAAAGTATAACTCTATTTATAATTTGTATCAAAATGCACTATTGTTTTCCATAATATGGAAAAGAAAAGGGATAGGGCGGGCTAAAACTTCATAGATAATTTACATAATACAATAAATTATTCAATGCAAGTTTATTAAAACAATAACAAATAAAAATAATCTATAATAAAATGTTTAACAAATTTTATCCAAATATTGATTCAACCACTTAAGTTATAAATTAGTGAAATGGGAGCATTCCAACTTGTTCCCAAAAATATTAAAATGATATTGTGTACGAGAAAAGAGGTAACCCTGAGGGCAGTTACAATCGTCTTAGCAATAGTTTCGATCATTTTTTATTTTTTTTCATTAAAAAAAATAAAAAGCTGGAGGGCCTAAACTAACGAAATATTCTTGAATTTAATATTAAAATCTTAGTTTGTTTTAGAACATTTGCGGCATAGCAAAAGGGTAAGGTGCGTGAGCATGGGCGCATAGCGCCTTGCGAAAACTACTGTTTTCGCGCAAGCGCGCGTGAGTCGCGCGTACCCTGGATAAACCATTTTTCTCTTGCTTATATTGTATTTGTCATGAACTTACGAAGTGAGTTTAGTGACATAATATATATAAATATAGCTGTATACATCTGCAAAAATTTTTTAAAACCCCAAAAAATTAAAGTCAACACCAAACTACGGGGATTATGACATTTAAAAATGCATTTTTTGTTTAAAAATACTGAAATTTTTAGCATTTTTGTTATATTTTTTAATAAATTTGATTTTTTAAATAAATAAATCATAAAACAATTGTTTTTTAACATAACTATTATTTATTTTTGGGTCATTTTTAACTAAACATAGCTCTTTTACTTAAACGAATATGTTTATTGCATTTTTTTAATTAATTAAATTTTAAAACCGATCATTATTCAAATGTTTTTTCAAAATTTAGCACCTTTAGAACAATTTTGAGCACGTTTAGATTCTTTTCTTTATTGTCCTCTTACTAACTCTGTTAGTAGTTTAAGTATTATTGTTATTCTTTTTTTTTTTATAACTCAATTTTTTGTTTCGCAAATTGTTAGTTTTGGTTTACGTGATTACAATATTGCAAACTATATTTTTGATTCAATTTATGATTTAATTAAAAATATTTTGAAATCAACTACTTCATTAAAACGAAATGAGCATTTTGCTATTTTATTTTATTTGTTTATTTTTTTGTTGTTTTCAAATTTAATTGGTTTATTACCATATTCTTTTACTTTAACCAGTACTTTTTCTTTTACTTTAATACTTGCTTTTGGATATTTTATGGGTATTAATTTAATGGGTATCTGAAAACGAAAATGAGAACTTGCTTCAATTTTTTTTGCAGACGGAGTTCCAGTTTTAATAAGTCCATTATTAGTTCCTATTGAAATTATATCTTATTTTGCTCGAATTTTTAGTTTAAGTATTCGATTATTTGCAAATATGATGAGTGGACATGCTTTATTAAAAATTTTAATTGGTTTTTCATGAACTTTATTAATAAGTTTCCAACCTTTATTCATGATTATTGCAGTATTACCTTGAATAATTGTTACTTTAATTTTATTATTGGAATTTTTAATAGCTTTCTTACAAAGTTATGTTTTTGTTACTTTGCTTTCTATTTATATAAATGATGTAACCACATCACATTAATTTTTTTTTTTTTTAATAATGAATATAAATTATGTTATTTTAAATATTTATTTAAAAACAGCTTCGTGTTTTAACGAAAATTTATTTTTAAATTATTTTAAAAGTATTATTTATTTTGTTCATATGGCAGCAATGTCACTTTTTAAAATTCTTTTTATTTTAGGAGTTGTTGCATTTTATACCATAGCTGAACGAAAAATAATGGGTGCTGTTCAACGACGAAAAGGACCTAATGTCGTTGGTATTTTAGGATTATTACAACCATTAGCAGATGGTTTTAAATTAATTATAAAAGAACTTCTTGTTCCAACACATAGTACTTCGAAAATTTACTTAATCACACCAATGATTATGTTATTTTTAAGTTGAGTTGGGTGAGCTGTTTTACCTTTTAAATTATACGATGTTAGTTTAAATGAAGTTAGTTTTGTTTCAGATTCTTTAATTTCAACTTATCAAAGTGGTTATTCTAAATTTAAATTTTTATTGAAAAGTTTTATATCAAATTTTAATTATAATTTGTTAATTTTGCTTTTTTTATCATCAGTTAATGTTTATAGTTTAATTTTAGCTGGATGATCTAGTAACTCTAAGTATGCTTTTTTAGGAGCATTACGATCATCTGCACAAATGATCGCTTATGAAGTTTCCTTAGGTTTGACATTATTACCATTAATTTTATTTAGTGGATCATTTAATTTAGTATCAATTATGTTAAATCAACGTAATGTTTGACATGTTTCTATATTAATCATACCTGCAATCATTTTTTTTGTTTCTATGTTAGCAGAATTAAATCGAACTCCATTTGATTTAACTGAAGCTGAAGCTGAATTAGTTGCTGGTTATAATGTTGAATATTCATCAATTGTTTTTTCAATGTTTTTTTTAGGTGAGTATTCTAATATGTTAGTGATGTCAAGTTTATTTTGTATTTTTTATTTGGGAGGTTCATATTCAAATCTTTTATTTTATAACAGCAATATTTTATTTAGCCTTAAAGTTTTATTTGTTGCATTTTTAATTGTTTTGATTCGTGCAACTTTTCCACGTTATAGATACGATCAACTAATGTATTTAGGTTGAAAAATTTTTCTTTTATTTGCGTTTGCAAATTTAGTTGCTAATTTATTTATTGTATATGGTTCATATACCGGATATTATACTAATTTTTTAATTTAAATGAATATAATCAACATAAACGAATATTTTTTAAAAACAAATTTATTTCAAAATGCCAACACAATTGCTTATAATTTTTATGATAATAACAGTTTAATTGTTTTGTCATTTTGTTTATTTTCTATTGGATTAGTTGGAATTATTGTTAATATTCGAAATGTCATTATCAGTATGTTATGTCTAGAACTTATGTTTGTAAGTACCATATTTGGATTTATTGTAAATTCTTTAACTTATACTGATTTAAATGAAGGTTGAATTGTTTCATTTTATTTAATTTTAGTCGCTGCTTCTGAATCAGCAGTTGGTTTAGGTTTATTAATATTATTATCACGATTTGAAGAAACAATTGATTTTTTTGAATTTTCTCGTATTCGAGGATAAATTAAATATAAAAAATGATGGGTCGTCGATATCAAAATTATTTTAAACAAATAGAATTTGCATGTTTTCGTGAATTAAATTTTTCCCGAAACAATTTAAATAAACAATTTATTAAGATCGGAAAGTTTCAGTTTTTAATTAAAACTGAAAATATTTTAGCTACAACTGTTGTTTTCTGATTTTTTTTAACTACTTTTGGAAAAATTATTTGAAAAAATTTATTTGTTGAAGCTAGTCAACGTCATGGAGCAAAACAAGAAAGTTTTAGTTCGGTTCTTTATCGAAAAAAAAACGAAAAATATTGTATTTGAACAACTAAAACATCAGAATATAATTTTTTTGTTTTAGATACACTTATAAATCGATTTTTATATCATTGAAATATTCAACCTAATCGTGAGAAAAAATATATTGGGTTTGATGAAAAAAAAAAAATCATTTCTATAACTGTTTCAAATGTTAAAGTAGACGATATTAAACAACCTTTTTTATCACAAATACAAAATACTTATTTAAATTCATTTACCAATATATATGGTTTTTTTATAAAACCATTTTATAAACACTTTTCTTACTTTTTTTTATTTTTTTTTAAAATTTAAATTAAAATGTCAATTAATTCATCATCATTAAATAAAATACAAAATTTAAATTCACATGTTACTAAAGAAAAATATCATCCATTCCACTTATTAGAACCAAGTTGATTACCTTTTATTACTTCAATATCTGCTTTTTTAGTTTTAGCAAATGTTGTTTTTTACTGACATTATGGTAGTAATCTTTGTAGCTACCAAAATGCATTCATTCAAATTGCATTAACTATGTTTATGGGAGTTTTATTTTATTGATTTGCAGCAGTTATTTTTGAATCTGCACGATATCATACTTTTCGAGTCAGCCAAGGTTTACGTTTAGGTTTTATCTTGTTTGTTGCTTCAGAAGTTTTTTTTTTTTTTGCATTTTTTTGAGGTTATTTCCATTTTAGCTTAACTTCTTCTATTAGCTTAGGATATCAATGACCACCAGTCGGTACTCAACAAATTGATATTTTTGGATTACCTTTAGTTAACACTTTATTATTATTAAGTTCTGGTGTTACTATTACTATTGCTCATCACATTATAGTAAAAAAATCACAAACTGTTGCATTTCATTATTTTCAACCATTTTTAATGTTAACTGTCATCTTAGGAGTAGCTTTTTTAGTATGCCAAGGTATTGAATATACTTATGGATTAAATTTTCGTTGAAATGATAATGTTTTTGGAAGTTGCTTTTTTATTTTAACAGGTTTTCATGGTTTTCACGTTACTGTAGGTACCATTTATTTATTGATTTGCTGATTACGTACTGAAGTTGCATTATGAGCTCGTAAACTTGTTAATAAATCTCAAATCAAATCGGAAGGTTGATTAAAATTTATGAATGAAATTGCACTTACCAATTTTACACGTCAACAACATGTAGGGTTTGAAACCGCTGCATGATACTGACATTTTGTTGATGTTGTATGATTATTCTTATTTATCAGCGTTTACTGATGAGGCGGTTTAATTTTAAATCGAAACATTAGTGATTCTATTTTTGAAAGCGCTTTATAATTATTTCTAATTTTTTTTATGTTGCACAATTTTAACTTTTTATTTCAAAATATCGAGGTTTTGAATATTAGTTGAACTCATGGCTTACTAGACATGGGTTACTCTTTTTTTTCTATTCTTCTTGAAACTTGTATAACTCCATTTTTTATGTTTTTAATTTTGTTGTGAGTTTTTGGTAATTTATTTAGTTTTATTATTGTTAATTTTAAAAAAGAGAATTGATTTGAAACTTTAAAAGCTGTTAATTTTTGAAATTCAACCTTATTATTCTTTATTTTTTTTTATTATTATTTGTTTTTTTTCAATAATGATTATCGCCAATGTTATCAAATTAATTTACATGGGTTTTGAACACAAAATGTTTTTTGTATAGATGGTTTAGCTATGTGTTTTTTATTATTAACTACTTTTATTTTTTCGTTGTGTTTTTGACAAATACGACAAATGCCAAATTATAATAAATTTGCTGCGTTTTTAAAATTTACTCAATTTGGAGTTATGTTAACTTTTTTGGTTACTGATTTAGTTTCATTTTATATTTTTTTTGAAAGTGTTTTAATTCCAATGTATATTTTAATTGGTGTTTGAGGGTCACGAAGTCGAAAAATAAAAGCTGCCTATTATTTATTTTTATATACTTTATTTGGTTCTTTATTTTTATTGTTTGGAATTATATATTTAAATGTAATCTATGGAACTACATACATACCATTATTAAGTGAAAAAGCTGCATTTTCAATAACTGAACAATTATTTTTATGAGTTTGTTTTTTTATTCCATTTGCTGTTAAAATTCCTATGTACCCTTTTCATATTTGATTACCTGAAGCTCACGTTGAAGCTCCTACAATAGGTTCGGTTATATTAGCTAGTTTATTGTTGAAATTAGGAGGTTATGGGTTTTTACGTATTACTTTACCTTTATTCCCTTACGCTAATGTTTACTTTGGTCCATATATTCAATGACTTGCTGTAATTGGAGTTATTCATGCTTCAATTGTTAGTATTCGTCAAATGGATTTGAAACGTGTTATTGCATATGCTTCAATTGCTCATATGAACTTAGTTGTTTTAGGAACCTTTGCTCCTGCAAATGTAAGTGGATACGATGGTGCATTATATTTAATGATTGCACATGGAATAGTATCTGCAGGTTTGTTTTTTGCAATAGGTTTTATCTATGATCGTACTCATAGTCGAATCATTTGATATTATGGTGGTATCGTTAAACGTATGCCACGTTTTGTATTTTTTTTCTTAATGTTAACTTTAGCTAATATGAGTTTTCCAGGTACATCAAATTTTGTTGGAGAATTTATGATTTTTGTTAGCTTAGTTTTAAGTAATTTTCAAGTTTTAATTTTTGCATCTGCTGGAATTGTTTTAAGTGCTGTTTATTCAGTTTGATTATTTAATCGAGTTTGTTTTGGTACTTTTAAAAACAAATACTTTAACATTTCTTTTTGTACAGATTTAACACGAACTGAAACAATATGTTTATTTTTATTAGTTCTTTGTATGTTATTTTTAGGAGTTAAAAGTTATTTTGTAATTCAATTTACATATCCTGTTATTTTAAAATAAAAACGATCATGAACAAAATCAATTTACAAAATCGAATAATTAATTTAAAATCTAAAATTCGAACTATCATTCCAAAACATTTGGATGCTTATACAACCAGTTCTACTTTAAATTATCATTATAGCTATGGATTCTTGTTAGTCTTATTCTTTGGTTTACAAGTTGCAACAGGAATTTTTTTAGCAATGCATTATACCGGTAATATAAACGAAGCATTTGATAGTGTTCGTCATATTATGGTTGATGTTAAAGGAGGTGCATATTTTCGTTACATGCATGCAAATGGTGCTTCTTTTATTTTTATTTTTATATATTTACATATAGCTCGAGGTCTTTATTATCGATCTTATTTATATCAACGTGTTTGAGTTTGAATTTCTGGAGTCGTTATTTTTTTACTTATGATGGGAACTGCCTTCATCGGATACGTATTACCTTGAGGACAAATGAGTTATTGAGGTGCGACAGTAATTACTAATTTAGTAACTGCTGTTCCAGTTTATGGACCAGATATTGCATTATGAATTTGAGGGGGTTTTTCAGTCGCTAATGCAACATTAACACGGTTTTATAGTTTACATTATTTATTACCTTTCATTATAGTAGCTTTAATTGCAACACATATTGCATTATTACATCAAGTCGGTTCAAGTAATCCTTTAGGAACTAAATCTGAAATTCAAATTCCTTTTTATCCTGCATTTATTTATAAAGATTTATTTGCAGGTTCACTTGCATTATGACTTTATTTTTATATTGTTTTTTTTCAACCAAATCTTTTAGGTCATCCTGATAATTTTATACCAGCTGATCCTATGGTAACTCCTGCCCATATTGTTCCAGAATGATATTTTACTCCTTTTTATGCGATTTTGCGTGCATTTTCAAATAAAACTTTAGGTATTATTTTCATGGTATTGGCAATTGTAGGTTTAATGTTATTACCATTGGCTAAAATTTCTTATAAAAACACTCCAGGACCTTTATCGACTACACATCAGTTAATTACTTGAGCGTCTTTTTGTAACTTTTTAACTTTATTATATTTAGGTAGTCAACCTGTATGTGAAGAATTTGTTATTTATAGCCAAGTTGCTACTACATTGTATTTTGCATATATTATCTTTTGTTTAATTTTTCCTTTTGTTGAGAAATATAACAATACTGATATTTCAACCAATATTAAATAATTTTTTTAATACTGTTAAAATTTGATTTAAAATATAACATAAAGCTAGCACGTATATATAAATGTTATATTAAATTTGTTTTTTGCAAAACAAAAAAAATAAGGATTTTTTATATTATTAATATCCGTTAATTATAATATATAATTAAAAGTCTGTAATTTTTTAATTTAATCAAAATAATTTATTATTTTTCATAATAATGAAACTATTACAAAATAAAAATTTAAAAACATTTACTGTAAATTTAGGGCCTCAGCATCCATCAGCACATGGAGTGTTGCGGCTAGTTGTTAATATAGATGGAGAAAAAATAATTGATGCTGACCCACATATTGGTCTATTACATCGAGGAACAGAAAAATTAATTGAAACTAAGAACTATTATAAGGGTTTACCTTATTTAGATCGTTTAGATTATGTTTCAATGATGGTTAATGAACATGCTTATTCATTAGCTGTTGAAAGTTGCTTAAAAATGGAAGTTCCATTACGTGCACGTTATATTCGTGTTTTATTTAATGAAATTACCCGTATCTTAAATCATTTGATGGCAATAACAACTCATGCTATGGATGTTGGAGCTTTAACTCCTTTTTTATGAGGATTTGAAGAACGTGAGAAATTATTGGAGTTTTATGAACGTGTTTCTGGGGCTCGTATGCATGCTGCGTATATACGACCTGGGGGTGTTTCTTTAGATTTACCTTTGAATTTATTGAATGATATTTTTGTTTTTGTAAATCAATTTGCAAGTCGAATTGATGAAATTGACGAATTATTAACCAATAACCGAATTTGAAAAGAACGTTTAACTAATGTTGGTGTTGTTTCATCAAAACAAGCTAAAGACTTTGGATTTAGTGGTGTTTTAGTACGTGGGTCTGGTATCGCAAACGATCTTCGAATTAACACTCCGTATGAAATTTATGATTCAGTTCAATATGATTCATTTGTAGGTTCAAATGGAGATTGCTATGATCGATATCTTATTCGAATGCATGAATTACGTCAAAGTACAGCTATGATTGCATGAATTTTGAATAATATGCCAGCTGGTCCTATAAATTATACAAATGAAAAAGTCAATTTGGACGCTCGAGTAGATTTTAAAATGTCAATGGAAAGTTTAATAAATCATTTTAAAAATACTTCAGTTAAAACTCCAGATACTTTAGATTTTGAACAGTTTAAAAATTTATTTAATGCTTATGTTGGAATTGAAGCTCCAAAAGGAGAATTCGGTGTCTTTTTAGCATTTTTACATCAATTATTTCCATATCGATGTAAATTGAAAGCCCCTGGATTTTTACATTTACACGGAATCAATTTTATGTCACAAGGACATTTAATTGCCGATGTTGTAACTATTATTGGAACTCAAGATATTGTTTTTGGAGAAGTTGATCGGTAATTTAAAATAATAATGTCTAACTTATTAATGCGAGAAGAATTATGATTTAATTTGAGTGTTTTTCATTATATAATAACAAAAATAATAATACCTGGTAGTTTAATTGTATTGACTTCATATTTTTTTTCATATGTACATCCGATTAATCCTTTATTAGCATTTATTGGAATTTGTGTTTTAATGTTAATTTATTTATTTAATTTAAATGTACATTTTTTAGCTTTGATTTTTGGTATAATTTATATTGGTGCTATTTTAATTTTATTTTTATTTGTTATTATGTTATTTCGAAAAGTTTATAGTTTTTATTATAAATCGTTTGTTTCTGTTGAATGACTTTTATTTTTAAGTTTTACTGTATTTTGAATAAATAAAATTATGCAAGATTTTGTCATTTGAACTCAAGTGACAGTTAATGAAAAAAAGTTATTTTCAGTTGCAATTGATAATAACCAAAGTTCACCAATGAACTCAATTTTTGAAAAATCAATGGGTTTAGAAGGTTATGTAGTAGAAGCTATTAATTCAAATAATATACCATCAACTTTAGTTGCTTCAAATATTGAAGTTTTTATAGATGATTTATATGTTCATTATAGTTTATTTTTTTTAATTAGCGGTTGTATTCTATTAATCGCTATGGTTGGAGCTATCACAATTATATTTTTAGTTAAAAAAGAATAACATTTTTGTTTAAAAACAAAATGGATAAATTTGTAAATTTAACAAAATAGTATATGTTTATGTTTAATAAAGTTGTTTGTTTGAAAAACTGAAAAAGAATTTAATGTATATAATTTATTTTGTAGAACATGTTATTACAAGCTGCGAAATTTATTGGAGCTGGATTGGCTACTATTTCTTTAGCCGGATCAGGAGTTGGAATTGGAACCGTTTTTGGTGCATTAGTTAATGCTATGGCACGAAATCCATCTTTAGGTCGTCAATTATTTATTTATACTATTTTAGGATTTGCATTAACCGAAGCTATCGCTTTATTCGGTTTAATGATGGCATTTTTAATCTTATTTGGTTAAAAATAAAAATCAAAAATACATTTTAAAAAATGTTATATATATGTTTAATTGTTAATTGATTTTAACAAAATCATATATTTCGTATATATATGAAATATAGCAGGAGTAGTTTAATGGTAAAACGTTAATCTTCAAAATTAAAATTCATGGTTCGACTCCATGCTTCTGCGAAAGGAAAATGTTTAATATTTTTGTGAAATAACCGTTTTCTATGGATAACTTAGGCATACAAATATGATCGTATGAAAAAAAGTACGTAAAAAAATTAATAAGTATTCAAACGTTATTTATTATTTTTTATCAGAAAAGAAATTTGTAAATATACAAAGTATATTTTCACTTGGTGAAGTGAACCATCTCAGTAACCATTTAAAAATCAATAGAGATTTCAAAAGTAGTGGCGAGCGAAATTGAATTTGTATTTTTCGCATAGCGAAAAAGTATTATTAATTGTAAATTTAAATCAATTTGGAAACTATAAAAGGTTAGAAAAAGTCCTGTTAAATTTATTAATTTTTAATATAAACTAAAGTAGTTTGATGTAGTAAATTTGAATGAAAATAGGGATATCACTCTCTAATACAATAAAAGTTTTAAGTATGACCGATAGTGTACAAGTACCGTGAGGGAAAGTTGAAAAAAAACTCTGAAGAGAGGGTGAAATAGAGATTGAAATAGGAAACTTTGTATTCAAAAGTATTTTAATAACTGTTTTTATTCTTATGAATTGAAAACAAAAAAGTTTTTGGAATACTTTGTACCTTTTGTATAATGGACTAGCAACTTATTTATTATAGCGTGTTTAATGGTTAAAAGTAAACAAAGTGAAAGCAATAACTATAAAAAATAAAAAAGTTATAATAAATAGACCCGAAACCTACTGATCTAATCTTGAATAAGAGAAAAAAGATTATCTTTTGGCAGTCTGAACACACATTTGTTGCATAAAATGGTGATGATTTGAGATTAGGGGTGAAAGGCTATTCAAAGTAGGTGATAGCTGGTTTTCCACGAAATCTATTCAAGTAGAGTATTATTAAAATTTTAAACTAAGGGTAGAGCACTCTTTAATCCGTTATGGAAACTCCGAATATTAGTTTAAAAAATAACAGACAATCTTAAAGTGAGAAGGTTTTAAGATGAGAGGGTAACAGCCCAGATTAAATGTTAAGGTCTTTAAATAATTGATAAGTTGGAAAGGAATTTAAAACGAACTGAAACTTGTCGGGTGGGCTTGGAAGCAGCCATCCTTTAGAGAAAGCGTTAAAAATTATTAGGTTATTTGGTTAGAGCCAAGAATGTTGTGAGAATATTTCAATTTACCGAAACATTAAATAATAAACAAAATCTGTTTAATTATGGTAGTGGAACGATTTAATTCAAAAATTTATTTCGTAAGAAAGATTGATTAAATTTGCGAATGCTAGTATGAGTAACGTAAAACACTTAACGAAAATAAGTGTCGCTGTAAAATCTAAGATTTTCGATTTAAAGGTTTGAGCTGAATCGAGTAAACACGGTTTCTAAGTTGATTTTCGAAAGAATAAAACGATGAAAAAGCGATTTCGTAAAATTCAAAAAAATACAATAAATAATTTGTTGAACAATTTATATAAGTTATAAAAAATTTGTATGAAAGTAAATAAAAACAACTTTAGTTTGTATTTTGAATTTGAAAAAACAAGAGAGATCGTCTTAACCGTATCTTAAACCGACACAGGTAGATTGGTAGAATATACTAAGGCGTTGAGATAATGATATTTAAGGAACTCTGCAAAAATAGGTCCTTTATTGAAAACAAAATAAGGGAAGGGCAATAAACTGCTACGACTGTTTAATAAAAACACAGGACTCTGCTAAATTGTGAAAATGAAGTATAGGGTCTGGGACTTGCCCGGTGATTTAAAGTTAAATTTAGTATGTGTTTAAGCATATTATTGATACTCTAATTAAACGGCGGCTGTAACTCTGACGGTCCTAAGGTAGCGAAATTCCTTGGCCACTAAATATGGTCCGGCATGAATAGTAGAACGATAGTGGAACTGTCTCGAGTATCATCTCAGTGAAATTGAATTGTCCGTGAAGATGCGGATTATCAACTGACTAGACGGAAAGACCCTATAAACCTTTACTATAGTCATACATTGAAATAAATTTTTTTTGGCCGAGTATAAGTGGGATAGATAAAAAAAATTAGTTCTGGCTAAGTTTAATTCTGTAAATTGAAACATTACCACTCGTGAAAATCTCGTTTATTTCTTAAATTTGTTTTTCAAATTGACCGTGTATGAGGGTTAGTTTCTCTGGGGCGGAGGTTTTCCACAAAGTAACGAGAATGCATAAAGGTAAATTCATATTAATTTTAATTAATATGTGAACGTAATGGTAAAAAATTTGCCTGATTGTGAGACTTACAAGTCAAACAAAAACGAAAGTTGGTCATAACCGAACCAATAGTGCTGTGTGAAAAGGCTATTGACTCCGGATAAAATTGGTACTTTAGGGATAACAGGCTGATATTTCTTTAGAGTCCTGATCGATGGAAATGTTTGGCACCTCGATGTCGACTTTTCTTATTCTCAAGCTGCAAGAGGTTTGATGGATTTGGCTGTTCGCCAATTAAAAAGGAACACGAGTTGGGTTTAAAACGTCGTAAGACAGTTTTGTCCCTATCTATCAGTTGTAAATTAAATAATTCAAAATCTTATACTTAGTACGAGAGGACTGGTTAAAGTTGGCATTTGAAGCAATAATTGTTTTTATTTAAAAGCATAGTTATGTATTTATGCCAATCCAAAGTTAATTACTGAAGTGATATAAGTAACAAACTGGTTTTAAAATTATTTAATCTAATGCAAAAGATTATTGCGTTTTTAGTTAATATGTAGAATGATGAAAGTTCTTTTAATATAATTAAACTAAAATTTTAGATTTAACAAATATTTTTTATTTTTTTTGTTTTATGATTTTTTTTATTCTAAAGGGGAAATAGCTTAACGGTAGAGTCTGACACTGTCTATGTCATGGGTGCGGGTTCAAATCCCGTTTTCCCCGCCAGCATTTATAAATATATAAGAATATAAGAGGATGTGGCAGAGTGGTAAATGCGGTTGTTTGTAAAACAAATGGGGTAACCCGTATAGGTTCGATTCCTTTCATCCTCACGGTAGTTATAGTTCAATGGTAGAATGGTTGTTTGTGGCTCAACAGATATGAGTTCGATTCTCATTAACTACCCCATTATTTAATAAGGCGAAATAGTTCAATTGGTAGAACAACGAAATCATACTTCGTTAGTTGTAGGTTCGAGTCCTGCTTTCGCCATTTTAATAACTGGTTTTTATTTAATCTAGTTATTTTTATTTTATATAAAAAATGGAAAAATATATTTTGCTTGCAATTATTTTCATGCCAATTATTTCAGTTTGTTTAAGTTTAAATGGACGTAAACTCCAATATAATATTTTAGCATCATGTTTAATCTTATTCAATGCTATTTTATCAATAGCATTATTTGTAATACATAATTTTTCAACTACTTTGGCAAGTACTGCAAAATTAATAAATAATCAATTAGCAACTGGAACAGAAATTGCATCATCTACAGATTTTGATTTGTTTTTGCAAATTTGATCTTTAAATCAATTGTCAAATAATTGATTTTTAACAATGAATTTGTTTAGTGTAGAAAAAATTGGACAATGATTTTGATCGGGAACTTTAAATATTGATTGAGCTTTTTCTATAAATAGTGTCAATACAATAATGTTAATTGTTGTTAATTTAATTTCTGGCTTAGTTCATTTTTATTCTTTAGATTATATGGCACATGATAAAAAAATTGCTAAATTCTTTTCGTATTTATCATTGTTTACTTTTTTTATGATTTTACTTGTTACTGGAGATAATTTTGTTATTTTATTTCTTGGATGAGAAGGTGTTGGATTATGTTCATATTTGTTAATTAGTTTTTGAAATACTCGAGTTCAAGCAAATAAAGCAGCAATAAAAGCTTTAGTCGTTAATCGAGTAGCTGATTTAGCATTAACTTTAGGTATATTATTAATTTTTTTTGTTTTTAATACTTTAACTTTTGATAATGTTTTTGCTTTAATCACAGAAAAAAATGTTTATTATGCAGTTAATAATATGAATCTTTATAATAATAGTTTATGATATAATATTTTTTTCAATCAAAGTTTAATTGGTTTAATAACTTTACTTTTATTTATTGGTGCTATGGGTAAATCTGCACAAATTGGTTTACATACTTGATTACCAGATGCTATGGAAGGTCCTACACCAGTTTCAGCATTGATTCATGCCGCTACTATGGTAACAGCAGGAGTTTTTTTGATTATTAAATGTTCACCTTTATTTGAAACAGTACCTGTTATTTTGACATTGATTGTTTTTGTTGGTGCTTTAACATCATTTATGGCTGCGACAATTGGATTAATACAAAATGATATTAAAAAAGTTGTTGCTTATTCAACTTGTAGTCAATTAGGATATATGGTTTTCGCTTGCGGTTTATCAAATTACCATGTTGCATTTTTTCATTTAGTTAATCATGCATTTTTTAAAGCTTTATTATTTTTAAGTGCAGGAGCAATTATTCATAGTTTATCTGATGAACAAGATATGCGACGTTATGGTGGATTATTTAATTTAATTCCATTTACTGCGTTAATGTTATTATTGGGTTCAATAACTTTAATGGGATTTCCATTTTTAACTGGGTTTTATTCTAAAGATGTTATTTTAGAAGTTTCTTTTTCCAAATATACATTTACTGGTGTTTTAGCTTATATTTTTGGATTAATGGCAGCTTTTTGTACATCTTTTTATTCATATCGTGTTTTTTATTTAACTTTTTTACAAAAAAATGTTTCTAATTATACAGTAATTCAAAAAACTCACGAATTACCAGCACGTATGGCTATTATTTTATCAACTTTAGGTTTTGGTAGTGTTTTTTTTGGATATATGACACGTGATTTATTTATAGGTTTAGGTTCAGATTTTTTCTTGGATACTATATATATTTTACCACAAAATAATAATCAAATTCAAGCGGAATTTTTGCCACATATAATTAAATTATTACCTTTATGAATCAGTTTAATTGCTGTTTTATTAGTTAATTTGTTATTTTATAAATCAAAAATTGTTTTTTCATTAGGACGCAATTTTATGTCTGAAGTCTATAATTTTTTAGTTTATAAATGATATTTTGATTGATTTTATAATAAATTTGTAAACACTAAAATTTTAAATTTATCTTTAAATTTATTTAAATATAATGATAAACAAATTTTAGAATGAGTTGGACCTTTTGGAATCCGAAATATATTTTATACAGTATCGGATAATTTAAAAAAATTGCAAACTGGGTCTGTTCAACATTATGCTTATTTAATGATTATTTCTTTATTTTTTATTATTTTTGAAATTGTAAAATTAAATAGTTAATGTCAAATTTGAATATAATTAAAAAACAAAAAATATCAATGATTCAATCAATAATTGCTAACAATGAGAAACAATTAGTTAAATTGTTAGCTCCTTTTATTTGAAAATTAAGCCGAAATAATAATAGTTTAATAATCCATACAACTCGCTATAACTTAGAATTTGTATTGAGTTATTTAAAAATTAATAGTTTATATAAATTTTCACAACTTGCTGATATTATAGCATTAGATTTCCCACAACAACCAATTCGTTTTGTAGTCAACTATAATTTATTAAGTTTATTTTATAGTACTCGTATTTTAGTTCAAACTAAAATAAATGAAAAATTAATGTTACCTTCTGTTGTATCTTTATATTCAAGTAGTGATTGATTAGAACGTGAGGTTTTAGATATGTTTGGTATTTATTTTAAATATCATACCGATCTTCGACGTATTTTAACTGATTATGGTTTCGTCGGATTCCCATTACGAAAAGATTTCCCTTTAACCGGTTATAGTGAGTTTTATTACAATGATAACATTCAAGATATTGAAAATCAACGCTTATTTTTTTTTCAAGCGCATCGTTTATTATTAAATGAATAACTTGACAATGCAAAATATTATTTTATTTAACTTGGTAGATTCTTATAAAATAATTATTTTAATGTTTGTTGCTGTTCTTTTATGTAGTGTTTTAGGATTATTATCTTTAACTATATCTATTTTAACAAATTTTGAAGCTCAAAAATTGGAACAGTATGAATGTGGTTTTGATCCTTTTGATAATGCACCAGAACAACCATTTAATGTTCATTTTTACATAATTGGTGTTTTATTTCTTATTTTTGATGTTGAGGTTTCTTTTTTATTTCCTTGAATTTTTGGGTTAAACAATATAAATTTATTTGGAATTTTTACAATGATTATTTTTGTTATTTTATTGGTAATTGGATTTTATTACGAATGAAAAAAAGGTGCATTAAAATGATCACAATCTTAAAAAATGTTTAGTGAAATAACTACTTTAATAAAAACAAATACTATTGGTTTAGATAATTGAGCAATTATCGAAAATTTATTCAACAATATATTATATTTTTTTCCTATTTTTAATTTTATAGAATGAACTTTATTATTCATAATTATTGTTTATTTTACCCGATTGATTTATTTAGATTTTTTTACATTTAATAAAAATTTTGTTAAACAATCACAAATTGATTTAGTTTCACAAGTAATTAATGGCTTATCAAAAATATTATCTTTTATTTTAATTTCATTTTTAATTTATTGATATAGTATATATCCAATAACTCAAAAAGTGGTTTTAATAACAAAAGAAAAATGAAATAACTCACCTTTTGAAAATTTTAATTTTGTTTCATTTGAAGAAATGTATTTACATTTTTTTACAAACGATGAAGGAGTATTTATAATTAAATTATTTATTTGTTTTTTAATAAGAGAAATAATTAAATCTTTAAAATACACATTAAATAAAGTACCTTCTGGTAAAAATAAAATAACAATTGAATTTCCTTTTTTAATTGCTTTTGTTTTATTTTTTTTATTAATAATTTGCAGTTCAAAAAATCTTGTAGGTTTATATTTAGGAATGGTAGGATATAGTATTTTGATTTATTTATTAATGTTAAACAATTCAAATAATGAAAATACTCGTGAAGCAACTTTAAAATATTTTATTTTAAGCGGTTTATCATCAGGACTTTTTGTCTGAGGAATCTTAGCTTTACATTGCGCTTTTGGAGCTGAAACTAATTTTGATATTATTAAATATCATGTCAGTAATTCAACAATAGCAGGTTCAACTTATTTTGAACAAAATTTTGAAGTTAATGATATTTTTTTGATTTATAGCTTAATTTTAATTATTTTTGCATTTTTATTTAAATTAACTGCGTTCCCAGCATCTTTATGAGTTCAAGATGTTTATATTGGTTGTAGTTACCCTGTTTTAAGTATTTTGTTAATGCCTGCAAAATTAGCAATTTATGTTGGATTTACTCGTTTATTAAACCATAGCTTTTTGGAATTTCAATTTGTTTGAAAACCAATTTTAATTTTTGCTGCAATTGGATCTTTATTATGAGGATCTTTAAATGCAATAAATGAACTTAATATCAAAAAATTTTTAGCATATTCATCAATAACCCATATGGGTTACATTTTATTATGCGGTACATTTCCAATGTCTTATATTAATGCTTATGCTGTATATTATTTTTTATTTTATATATTAACAAGTTTACCATTTTTATTAATATTAACCTGAGCACAACCTGTTATTAAAAATGAAAACAATACAAATAAAAAGTTTTATCAAGAAGTTTTATATTTTTCTGAATTCGAAAATATACGTATTAATAATCCTTGAGTAGCTGATATTTTAGTTCTTATTATTTTTGCAATGGCAGGTATTCCTCCTTTCGCTACTTTTATGGCCAAATATTTAATTTTAGGAAAACTTTATTTTGTATATAATTCAATTTATTTAATAGTTTTAATTTTATTTGTTAATTTAGTAAGTAGTTATTATTATATTAAATTATTGAAAATATTTTTATTCAATTCTGTAAAAACTAATATATTAACAAAAAATGAAATTTATTTTAATTCGCAATTACCTTTAACTACAATTAAAGGATCTATTTATTTTGTCACTTTTGCAACTCTTTTTTATGATTCAATCTTTGAATTTATATTAACTTTAAACTCAAATGAATTAAATTTTAACATAAATCAAGTTTTTGAAACTTTTTATGTTTTATTTGGTGGCGACATCAATAACTAACTAAAAAAACTTTTTTAGTAGGTTTTTTATATTAAAAAAACACTACAATTAAAAAATAATGAAAACTTTTTTTACTCGATGATTCTGTTCAACTAACCATAAAGATATTGGTACATTGTATTTAATTTTAGGAGCATTTTCAGGTATTTTAGGAACTATTTTATCTTTAGTAATACGTTTAGAATTAGCTAATCCTGGTAGCCAATTCTTATTAGGAAATAATCAATTATATAATGTAGTAATAACTGCGCATGCTTTTATTATGATTTTTTTTATGGTTATGCCTATTTTATACGGAGGTTTTGGAAACTGATTTGTTCCTATTATGATAGGAGCCGTAGATATGGCATTCCCTCGTTTAAATAACTTAAGTTTTTGACTTTTACCACCATCATTACTTTTATTAGTAATGTCTAGCTTAGTTGAAAGTGGTGCCGGTACTGGTTGAACTGTTTATCCACCTTTAAGTGGAATCGATTCACATTCTGGACCATCTGTTGATTTAGCTATTTTCAGCTTACATTTATCAGGAGCTTCATCTATTTTAGGATCAATTAACTTTATTGTTACAATTTTAAATATGCGTCCAGAAGGATACAAAATGGTTCATTTACCTTTATTTGTTTGAGCTATCTATATAACTGCATATTTATTGGTTTTTTCTTTACCTGTTTTTGCAGGTGGTATTACCATGTTATTATTTGATCGAAATTTAGGTACTGGTTTTTTCGTTCCTTCTGCAGGTGGAGATCCAGTTTTATATCAACATTTATTTTGATTTTTTGGTCATCCAGAAGTTTATATTTTAATTTTACCAGCTTTCGGTGTTGTTAGTCAAATTGTTGAAACTTTTGCACGAAAACCAGTTTTTGGTTATTTAGGTATGGTTTACGCTATGATTAGTATTGGATTTTTAGGGTTTATTGTTTGAGCACATCATATGTATACCGTTGGTTTAGATGTTGATACTAAAGCTTATTTTACTGCAGCTACTATGATTATTGCTGTACCTACTGGTATTAAAATTTTCAGCTGATTAGCAACTTTATGAGGAGGTCAAATCAAAATTGCAACCCCAATGTTATTTACATTAGGTTTCATTTTTTTATTCACTGTTGGAGGAGTTACTGGAGTTATTTTAGCTAATGCAGGTTTAGATATTGCATTCCATGATACCTACTATGTTGTAGCTCATTTCCATTATGTACTTTCTATGGGTGCTGTATTTGGTATTTTTGCTGGATTTTATTATTGAATTGAAAAAATTGTTGGCTTAAAATTTAATGAAACTTTAGGTCGAATTCATTTCTGAACTTTTTTTATTGGAGTAAACGTTACCTTTTTTCCAATGCATTTTTTAGGTTTAGCTGGAATGCCTCGACGAATTCCAGATTATCCAGATGCATATCAAGGTTGAAATAAAATTGCTTCTTACGGTTCATTTATTTCAGTAATTGCTACAGTTTTATTTTTTTATATTGTTTATGATATGTTTTCAAATCAAATCTTAGTAACTAAACGTAACCCTTGAAAATCTTACATGGAAAAAGGAAAAATCTTTGTCCCTGTACATTCTTCAGAAAAATTAAAAGTTGTTTCTAACGGTATCGATTGATCAACTTTTGTAAAATTTGTCGCTGCTTTAAGTGGATCAAATCTTGCGAATAACGAAAAAATTCAAGCAGATGCAAATTCTAACGAAGCTTTAAAAAACTTTAAAGAGACTGATTGAAACTCATTTAATGGCGAACGAGAATATCGAGTTCTTTTAGGAAACCGAGATATGAATAATACTTGAGAAGGTGGTTGACCTACCGACTGACAAATTGGATTCCAAGAACCAGCTACTCGTATTATGGAAAGTATCATTAATTTTCATAACGACATTATGGTTTTTATGATTGTTATAGTTACTGCTGTATTATGAATTTTAATTCGAATTGTTTATTTATTTAACGAAAAAAATACCAAAACTATTCGTTTTAAATTTAGTCATCATACTACAATTGAAAAAGTCTGAACTTATATTCCAGCAATAATCTTATTATTTATTGCTGTTCCGTCATTTACATTATTATATCAAATCGACAATTTACATAACCCCAAAATGACTTTAAAAGTTATTGGTCATCAATGATATTGAACTTATGAATATCCAGATTATACTATATCAGTTGATAAACAATTAACAAATCAATTTACTTTTGATTCATATATGTTAGCTGAATCCGATTTATATCCTGGAGCTTTTCGATTATTAGAAGTTGATAATCGAGTTCATTTACCAATTAAAACACCAATACGTGTTTTAGTTACTTCTAGTGATGTTATTCATAGCTGAGCAATTCCTTCTTTTGGAGTTAAAATGGATGCTTGCCCTGGACGTTTAAATCAATTAGCATTAACTATTGAACGACCTGGAGTCTTTTATGGTCAATGTAGTGAAATTTGCGGTATCAATCATGGATTTATGCCTATTGTTGTTGAAGCTCAAACTCCATCACAATATAAAGCATGATGCCGAAAAGAAATTTTTAATTTAGAAGCATAATAATTTAAATATATTTTAAATGAAAAAAACAACAAATTATTTGAAACAAAAGCAATCTATTAAATCAATAAAAAATTTAAGTAAAATTAAAAAGGGAGACAAAAAAATAAATATATCAAAACCAAAAGTTAAAAAATATAAAAATTGCAACTACATAGATGCTATAAGATTTTTTCATTATAGAAAAAAAACTTACTGAGAATTTTTCAAATTTGTTCAAATTTGATTTTATTTGAAAAAAAAAAAAAACCGTTGGAAAAAAAAAAAAAAAAAAAAAAAAAAAAAAAAAAAAAAAAAAAAAAAAAAAAAAAAAAAAAAAA
>JACCEA010234235.1_pt1 | contig 27125 bp, 20 predicted proteins | sample 7449851 | NCBI WGS metagenome assembly JACCEA01 (sample SAMN15323453, study PRJNA562643) | freshwater metagenome | isolation source: river surface water | place: USA:Blue River Watershed | collected 2017-08-18
GTTGACCACTTATTTATATTTGAAGGGGATGGTGTGATTCGAGACTATCCTGGTAATTATACACAGTTTAGGATTTTAGAAAAGAGCAAACAGAACTATGCTGCTGTAAGTTCCGATATCACCACAAAAGTGGAGCATGAAGTGAAACCTACAGTCATAGACAATGCGCCAAAAAAGGTTGCTGAAAAAATGTCTTACAAAGAAAAATTGGAACTAGAACAGTTGAATAAGTCCATGCCTGAACTAGAAATTAAAAAAGCTACACTCACTTCGGAATTAAACAATAGTACAGGAGATTATACTTCAATCACAGCATTAAGTGCACAACTGGCTTCGGTTACAACCGAATTGGAAAAAGCAGAATTAAGATGGTTGGAATTAAGTGAAAAACTATAGGTCGTTCGTTTTTTCTTAAAAATGAGGCCTAGGTCTCATATAATTGAGGCCTAAGTTTTGGACATGATTTTATTGATAGAGGTAATTTAGTAATACGATACATCTAATAGTATTGTAATTAATTTAATTGACCACTAAATCTTATTATCATGAAACCAATCGAACGAATCGCGATCTTCATTCATTTCAAAAAAATCACACCGCATGCTTTTGAGCAAAAAATTGAGTTGTCGAATGGCTATTTTTCAAAGCAATTAAAACATTTAGGATCGGTAGGATCAGATATCTTAATTAGAATCCATCAAACCTATACAGACCTAGATATTTTATGGGTTTTAACAGGCGAGGGGCAAATGATAAAAGAGGCAGGACAACAAAGTCAACAAATAGACGATACCATTTTGGAAGAATTTACAAATAAGTACACCAATGAAAACAAGAAATTAAAAAAACTTGAAAACGATTTTGACAAACTTCAAACTTCATTATCTGATAAGGAAAAAATCATTGGCTTATATGAATTCATGTTAAATGGGAATCCCCCAATTACTAGTAGTAGTGTTGTAAAGAGGATGGATGCATAGTGCTATCCTCAATAAACAAAGAGGCGCTTCAAATTGAAGCGCCTCTTTTAGTTGTGATCTATCTTAAAATTTTATTTATGCGTAAGACGATACAGGCTCACAAGTACAAACAAGGTTTCTGTCACCATGTGTATTGTTTACACGAGCTACTGTTGGCCAAAATTTATTAACTGCTACATAAGGTAGTGGGAATGCGGCTTCTTGTCTTGTATAACTATGTGACCATTCATTGGCACAAATCACATGTTGAGTATGTGGTGCATTTTTCAATGGGTTGTCTGTTTTATCAAAACGGCCAGTTTCAATCGCAACGATTTCTGCATGTATTGCTAGTAAGGCGTCACAGAAGCGATCTAATTCTGCCATATCCTCACTTTCTGTAGGCTCAATCATGATGGTGCCAGCTACAGGGAAACTCATAGTTGGGGCATGGAATCCATAATCGATTAAACGTTTAGCTACATCTTCTGCTTCTATGCCTGCAGTTTGTTTAAATGGTCTAAGGTCAATAATGAATTCGTGTGCGCATGTGCCATTTTTGCTAGTATATAAAATAGTGTATGCTTTTTCTAATCTTGATTTCATGTAGTTGGCATTCAAAATGGCATAGCTAGTTGCTAATTCCAATCCTTTAGCACCTAACATTTTGATATAAGCATAACTAATTAATAAAATACTTGCAGATCCTAATGGCGCTCCGCTCACTGCGTTGGTTGCATCTCCATTTTTAATATGACCTGGTAAGAAAGGTGCTAACTTATCGTTCACACAAATTGGTCCTACACCTGGTCCACCTCCACCATGTGGAATGGCAAATGTTTTATGTAAATTCAAGTGACATACATCCGCACCAATATTTCCTGGACTTGTCAATCCAACCTGTGCATTCATATTGGCACCATCCATATAAACCATACCACCATTTTCATGAATGGTATTACAGATGTCCATAATCGTTTCTTCGAACACACCATGTGTAGATGGATAAGTTACCATCAAAGCACCAAGATGGTCTTTATGCTGAATTGCTTTTTCTGTAAGGTCGGCAACATCAATATTTCCAGCAGCATCACATGCGACAACCACTACTTTGAAGCCTGCCATCACCGCACTTGCTGGGTTGGTACCGTGTGCACTAATTGGAATCAATACAATATTTCTATGTGGTTCATTTCGGGCTGCATGGTAAGAACGAATTGTCAATAGACCTGCATATTCGCCTTGTGCGCCACTATTAGGTTGTAAACTACAAGCAGTGAATCCAGTCGTTTGACATAAGTAAGCACTTAACTCTTTTACAATCTCTTGATAGCCTAAAGTTTGATTTGCTGGTGCAAATGGATGTAAGCCACCAAAACAAGGCCAACTTACAGGGATCATTTCTGTTGCTGCATTCAATTTCATGGTACAACTACCAAGGCTAATCATGCTTGTATTCAAAGAAAGGTCTTTGTTTTCTAATTGCTTGATATAGCGCATCATTTGTGTCTCACTATGATGCGTATTGAATACAGGATGTGTTAAGTAGTCGCTCGTTCTAACCAATTGCGCTGGGATGGCTGCATTTTTAATAGAAGCATTCAACGCACTCGCAGTTTTACCTGTCAATGTCTCAAACAAATGAACAATGGATTGAATGTCTTTAACAGAAGTTGTTTCGTCTATACTAATTGACACGGTTCCATTTGCAAAATAATTGAAATTGACAGCTTGTTTATTTGCAAGCTCAAATAATTTATTTGCATCAAAACCTGTTAAGTGTAATGTGTCGAAATAAAATTCATTTACTTGTTGAATACCTAAACTTTCTAATTGTTGCGCAAGTCCTTGAGCCAATCCGTGCACTCTTGAAGCGATGGCTTTTAATCCATCTGGTCCATGGTACACTGCATACATCACAGCCATGTTCGCAAGTAATGCTTGTGCGGTACAAATATTAGAAGTTGCTTTTTCGCGTTTAATATGCTGTTCTCTTGTTTGCAATGCCATTCTTAAAGCACGGTTGCCTTGTGCATCTATACTTACGCCAATCAATCTTCCTGGCATACCTCTTTTGAATGCATCTTTAGTTGCGAAATAAGCAGCATGTGGTCCACCAAATCCCATCGGCACACCAAATCTTTGTGTGTTTCCTACAGCCACATCAGCATTTAATTCGCCTGGACTTTTAAGCACAGTCAATGAAAGTAAATCTGCTACTAAAATCACCATACCACCTGCTTGGTGCACTTGGTCTATAAAGCTTGTATAGTCTTGGATTGCACCATTGGCATTTGGATATTGAAGGATCGCTCCAAAGAAACTGCCATCAATAGTAGCATTCTTAAAATCACCAGTTACTAATTCCACACCAATGGGTGTTGCTCTAGTTTGTAAAACAGATTTAGTTTGTGCAAAGATGGCTTCGTCCACAAATAATTTAGGTTGACTAATCACATCTGATTTATTGATATGATTAAAAATCATCGCCATCGCTTCTGCCGCTGCAGTCGCTTCGTCTAATAAAGAGGCGTTCGCAATATCCATTCCGGTCAAATCGGAAATCATAGTTTGAAAGTTCAATAAACTTTCTAAACGGCCTTGTGCAATTTCTGCTTGATAAGGCGTGTATTGCGTATACCAACCTGGATTTTCAAATATATTTCTAAGGATCACAGAAGGTGTGATGGTGCCATAATAACCTTGTCCAATAAAATTTTTTGCAACAATATTTTTTTCGCCTATTGCTTTAAGTGATTGCAACATTTCAAACTCGGTCAATCCCTCAGGAATCTCCATTGGTTTTTTTAAGCGAATATTTGCAGGTACAATTTTGTCAATTAATGCGGCTAAAGTATCCACTCCAACTGCCTTCAACATTTTTGCACTATCTACTGGATTTGGGCCAATATGTCTTTGGATAAATTCTGCGCCATTTTGATTCATTTCGACGGAATTGAAAGGGTTAAAAATTGGCACAAATATACGCTTTTAGCGCCGCCTTAAAAAGAGATAGGTGGCTAAATTCAGTTGAATGGGGAAAGCTTGTGGATGATGGCTAAATAGTTTACTTTTGTCATCTATTATGCAAGCAAATACTGAACACTTATACGATACGCCCGCTCCGGAACAGCTTAAAAAATTCCAGAACTTTCTTAAAAGGGTGGATAAGCGCGTTATTTTAAAGCAATTACCTGACTTGCATGAAGCCGCTTTTGAAAAAATTGATTGTTTAGACTGTGCAAGATGTTGCAAAAATTATTCCCCAAGATTCAAAATGCCAGACATTAAAAGAATTAGTAAATACATGGGGATGAAGGAGACGGCATTTATTGATCAGTATTTAAGCATGGACGAAGAAGGTGACTATGTTTCTAAAACAAGACCTTGTCCTTTTTTAGGCAATGACAATGTCTGTAGTATTTATGAACATCGCCCAACAGATTGTCAAAGGTTTCCCTATACAGATGAGGATGTTTTTTTTAAGCGCATTCCTATCACAATGAAAAATGCTGAATTCTGTCCCGCTGTGCATGATGTCATGAATGCACTCATTGCGAAATAATTAGTATTCCATTTCTTTTAATTTCGGTGCTTTAAACCATGTGGTAAATACCACTATGATAGTCATTACGCCACCAAAAACCACCGAAGGTATTACACCCATTGCTTTTGCGGCCAATCCACTTTCAAATTGTCCTAATTCGTTACTACTATTGATGAACATAGAATTTACTGACATCACCCTGCCACGCATATGACTTGGTGTTTTAAGTTGAACGATGGTGCCTCGAACAATCATACTAAATCCATCTAAAATACCACTCATTAACAATGCCGCAAATGAGATCCAAAATATTTTAGACAATGCAAAGACAATGATACAAACCCCAAAACCAGCGACTGCAAGTAATAGTTTCTTACCTTGTTTTTGTGTAACAGGGAATAATGTAATGAGTACAATAATAATCATCGCGCCAATATCAGTTGCTGCATTGAGCCAGCCAAAACCGATTGGGCCTACTTTTAAAATATCTCTAGCAAACACAGGTACCATTGCAACTGCACCACCAAATAGGACAGCAAATAAGTCCAGTGATAAAGCCCCCAATAATTCTTTCGTATTTAAAACAAAACGCAATCCTTCTTTCACACTTTCTAATGGCCTTTGTTCTACCACAGTGGGGTGTGGGGGTTTTGCGCTAATTTTTTGAATAAAGAAAAAACCAATTACAACTAAAGCAACTACCAGTATTAATGAACCATGAATGCCAAATCCTGCAATCATAAAACCAACACTTGCATGCCCTACCACAGAGGCGCTTAGCCACATGCCTTGACTCCAAGTAGTGGCATTTTGCAATAAATTTTTAGGCACAATTTCGCCCACTAAAGTGCCAAATCCAGGTCCTGTAAAAGAACGAATGATACCAGTGCAAAAGATGACAAAATAAATGACAATCGCTATTTGTAGATTACCTAAATGCGCTTTCCCATAGGCCGATGATAGGAGTAATAAACTTATTGCGCAAATTAAGTAAAGTACAACACCACTTAAAATGATTTTTCTTTTCTCGCTTTTGTCAATCACATGGCCTGCGTATAAAGCAAGAGATACTGCTGGAATGACTTCTGCTAAACCAATCAATCCAATGGCAAAAGGTTCGTTGGTCAACTCATAGATCCACCAACCTACCAATGTGCCCATCATCCTTAGTCCCATGATAAATAAAAATCGGCCAATCATTAAATTTCTAAACTCAGTTATCCTTAAAGCTGCAAATGGATCTTTGGTTAGTTGTTGTGCATTTTGCTCCATAACAGTAGGAATAGGTTAAACTTAGGGTAATGTAAAATAATGTTGACCTTCTTCTAAATCTTTATCCAATGCATCTGTAATGACTTTAAAATGCTTTTCGTTGTACAAAAAATCTGCATTACTAGCATCCACAAAAATAGTTTTGATATTATGCTGCTTGATATAGCTTGTATAAGTCTCTTGTAATTTGAACAAGTATTCGTCGGGAATGGACTGTTCGAATTTTCGATTCCGCTTTTTAATATTGCCTTGTAATTTATTCACTGGTGCATGTAAATAAATCAAAATATCCGGAGGGGTCAATTGTTGCACAAAGACATCGAACATCTTTTGGTACAATCTAAATTCTTCCTCGGGCAAATTCACCTTTGCAAAGAGTAAGCATTTCGTAAAAATATAATCCGATACAGTGATATTTTGAAATAAGTCATTGGACTTGACCATATCTTGTTGCTGCTTGAATCTTTCTGCTAAAAAGAACAATTCCAATGGAAAAGCATATTGCTTTGGGTTCTCGTAAAATTTTGTCAAAAATGGGTTATCCGCAAATTCCTCTAAAACTAGTTTTGCATCAAAATGTTGTGCAAGTAATTGTGATAAAGTCGTCTTTCCTGCACCAATATTCCCCTCAATTGCTATAAAATGATGCTTCATAATGCTTCTAATACTTGCGGACAAAGATAAGTTCTGGATCCTTTACAGGTCGGTTTTTTTATGCACAACCGATGTATCTGTTGAGGCTTCGAAAAGCTCAAAATTTGTTTTTTTAAGGATAGGATGCTCAAAATCAGGTGCAATCTCTACCAATGGCGCCAAAACAAAGTTGCGCAATGCTAGTCTAGGATGTGGAATAATCAAATTTTCTGATTTGATGATTGTTTGGTTAAAATAAATAATATCCAAATCAATGGTCCTCGGTCCAAGGGGTATCAATCTTTCTCGACCCATTGATACCTCTATTGCTAAGAGCACAGCCATTAAATCTTGTGGACTCATTGTGGTTTCAATGCACAGGGCTTGGTTGTAAAATGCCGGTTGGTCTTTCATACCCCATGCTTCTGTTTCAAAGATGGAAGATTGTTTTTGAATGGGGCCACATCTTAGCTCAATGCTTTTTCGAGCATTTTCTAAATTGTCCAAACGGTTCCCTATATTACCGCCTATCATTAGGTATACATGGTTCATAGAAGTATGCTGAAAATGAACGCAAATATCCATAATTTTACAAGGCAATCTTTATTTTTTTCTTGCTATTTTAGATTTCTTCACAATCAATCTTTTTTATGAAAAGCTTTTTTAGTTCATTCTTCGCTGCATTACTTGCAATAGTTGTTTTTTCAATTGTAGGTTTAATGCTATTAATTGGATCTGCAGCGGCATTCTCTTCGGATGAGCCAACAACTATCCCAGCCAATGCAGTTTTAGTGATCGACCTAAATGATAATTTTACAGAAAAAGAAGTATCAGATCCATTCACAGAATTAATGAATCCAGGTACTGGAAAAATACCAAGTTTAACAGCTGTGATTGGGTTAATTCAGCATGCAAAAAAAGATTCAAATATCAAAGGTATATATATTAAGTGCCAACAAAATTCAAATGGTTATGCAAGTTCAGAAGAACTTAGAAAGGCCTTGGTTGATTTCAAAAAAAGCAACAAATTTATTTTTGCTTACGGCGAAACAATTTCTCAAAAAGGCTACTGGGTAGGCAATGTAGCCAATCAGATTTATACGCATCCGCAAGGTGGATTGGAATTCAGTGGCTTTTCTTTAGAAACTGTTTTCTTGAAAGGGATGTTGGATAAATTGGATGTAGAAATGCAAGTATTTTATGCAGGCAAGTTCAAAAGTGCAACAGAGCCTTTTAGGTATACAAAAATGTCCGATGCCAATAAACAACAAACGAGTGTATGGTTAAATGGTCTATACGATCATTTCATCAGTTCAGTAGCAAGTGCAAGACAAATCGCACCCGAAAAGTTGAAAACAATGGCAAACGAGGCAAAAATTCAATCAGCACAAGATGCTTTGTCAAATGGCTTGGTGGATGGATTAATCTATGACGACCAATTGAAGAAAACGATTGCAAAAAAACTTAATGGGGTAAAAGAAAACGATATTCCATTTGTTTCTATTAAAGATTATGCTAAGTCGGTGCCTTTAAGAGGAACTGGTGATGGCAAAATTGCAGTGGTGTATGCTGACGGTGATATTGTGATGGGCAAGAATGTGAAGGACGCTATTGCAAGTGATGATTTTAGGATGTTGCTTCAAAAAATTAGAGCAGACGAATCGATTGATGCATTGGTATTAAGAGTGAATTCACCAGGAGGTAGTGCATTGGCAAGTGATATTATCTGGAGAGAGATTGAATTGATTAAAGGAAAGATACCTGTGATAGTAAGTATGGGGGATGTGGCTGCGTCTGGTGGATATTATATTGCATCTGGCGCTGATTCTATCTATGCCGATGCCAACACGATTACCGGCTCGATAGGGGTATTTACGGTGATTCCAAATATCTCAGGATTCATGAACAATAAATTAGGCATTAGTTTTGATGGTGTAAAAACTGCGCCTTATGCTGATGCGCCATCTGTGACAAGACCACTCAATACAATGGAGCAAAAAATGCTGCAATCTGGCGTAGACAGTATCTACCATACCTTTAAATCTAGGGTTGCGAAGGGTAGGAAAAAATCCATGGACTATGTGGATTCAATTGCGCAAGGTCGTGTTTGGTTAGGTTCCGATGCGATCAATGTGGGCCTGGTAGATAGAATTGGCACATTGAATGATGCGATTGCTTCTGCAGCTAAAATGGCGAAACTAAAAGGCTATAGTATTAAGCAATATCCAGAATCAAAATCCTTTATCGAAGATTTAATTGAAGATTATAAAGATTATGTAAAAGTGAAATCAATCGAATCTGAAATAGGTGCAAACCAATGGCAGATTTTCCAAAATTTGAAAAATGTTCAACAAATGGTTGGTGCCCCTCAAGCACGAATGCCTATATTTGTGGTTAAACAGCCCTAGGTATCATGCATTCATATAGTCAAATTAAAGCGATGCTTGCTATAACAAGAGCAAGTCTGCGCTCTATCTTGAGAAGCCCATCTGCAGTTATTTTTAGTATTGCATTTCCGCTTATTTTCATTTTAGTATTTGGATTCTTAAGTAGCGGTGGGAATATCAATGTAAAAGTGGCTTTAGCTCCCAAAGCGGATACCACCAATGCAGTCTATGCCAAAATAAAATCTTTAGCAGGATTGAAATTTGTGAATGCCGATCTAGCCACCACGAATGCAGAATTGGCTAAGGGAAGAATAACAGCTTTGATTGATATTCAGCCAACACAAAACCCTAGTCAACCTTATCAAATACAATTAACAAGTTCAGCTGCTGCTAATCCGCAAAATATTCAACTCATTAAGTCTATCTTAAATGCAGTGATTGCAAATATCAATGCGACTCAATTTAAAGATGCACCTACTATTGCAGTTGTAAAAAACGAAGTCATTGAAGTACCTGGTAGAACGTATAGAACAATCGATTTTATTTTGCCTGGACAACTTGGATTCTCCTTATTAAGTGCAGGTGTATTTGGCGTGGCTTTTTTGTTTTTTAATTTAAGACAACAATTGGTTTTAAAAAGATTTTATGCAACTCCCATCAGACGTTTATACATCATTTTAGGCGAGGCCTTGAGTAGGGTTATTTTTCAATTGATGACTGCGGTGATCATTATTGGCATTGGTCATTTTGCTTTCAAATTCACATTGGTGCATGGCTGGATTACCTTCTTGAATATCATGGCACTTAGTTTCATTGCATTGATTTTATTTATGGGTTTTGGTTTTATTGTAAGTGGAGTAGCAAAAAATGAAAGTACGATTCCTCCATTTGCCAATTTAATTACACTGCCTCAGTTCTTACTGGCGGGCACTTTCTTTTCGATAGATTCTTTCCCTAAATGGTTGCAACCTTTTTGTAATATTTTACCACTAACGCATTTTAACAATGCTATGCGTGAAATTGCTTTTGAGGGTGCAAATTTATTTTCGGTAGGAAATGAGATTGCGATACTTTTTGCATGGATCTTCATAGTGTATGCTGCTGCATATAAAATATTTAAATGGGAATAACATGAAACTAATCCGTTTTGCTTTCATAAGTGTTTTAGTTATTAGCATTTTAATCACTGCCATAGCGAGCTTATTTCCTTCCATGGTGATTACATCCAGAGCAGTAGAAGTCAATGCATCCAAATCACAAATCCAACACTGCGTGAAAGACTTATCCGCTTGGAAAGGCTGGATGAGTGATTGGAAAGATCAATCCGTGATAGTGCAGGATAGTATTGCACAAGTAGGTACGCAAACAATACAAATGCTTTCAAGTACTGATAGTACTGTGCTTTTAAATTGGGTTGCGACAGGTCAAGCACCTTATCAGGTTCAAATAGAATGGCTGCCTTTAAAAGAAGGGACTTATGTAATTCACTGGTCATTTGAGCAACATGTGAAATGGTACCCTTGGGAAAAATTTCAGACTTTACTCAATGAGAAAGTCTTAGGTGCAAAGATGGAAGAAGAATTACAAAATTTAACAGCTTGTATTTTATCGGATAATACAGCGTTAAAATAAGTTCATCAGTTGTTATTGACCTTGGTCTTTTAAGTATTCAATATTTCTTTTGATTCCAGATAATTTTGATCTGAGTAAAGGAGATTGTTTAAACCTTGCTTTAAAACTCACTTCTTCCATTTCAAGCCATGCATCTTTGGACATGGTTAACAAGCCTTCTATAGGTTTGAATTTTGCTTCTTGGTGCGGATGACTAAATCTATTCCAAGGACATACATCCTGACAAATATCACAACCAAATGCCCAGTCTTGATAGGCTCTATCAGCACCAGTTTCGATGGTTTGTTTTTTTAATTCAATGGTATAATAACTGATGCAATGATTGGCTTCAATGGTTTTATTGGGCAAGATGGCTTGGGTTGGACAAGCATCTATACATTTAGTACAAGAGCCACAATAATCTTTCGCAATGGGTTGGTCGTAATCGCATTCAAGGTCTACAATTAAGCTAGCAATGAAAAAAAAGGAACCATTTTTAGGTTGAATTAAATTCCCATTTTTACCAATCCAGCCAGCGCCCGAAAGCCAAGCCCAGGAACGCTCTAAGACTGGAGCGGAATCTACAAAACCTCTACCCTCAATTGGACCAATTTTTTGACGCAGTTCATCCAACATCTGATTCAATGTAAGCTTAATCACTTCATGGTAATCTTGGCCGTATGCATATTTTGCAATTTTTGGAAAGTCGGTTGGTTGTACTTGTTCTGGGTAATAATTTTTTAAAAAAGTAATGACAGATTTTGCACCAGGCACTAATTTTTTTGGATTGATTCTTAAGTCAAAATGTTTTTCCATGTATTGCATATCGCCATGAAAACCCTTTGCCAACCACTGCTCTAATCTAAATGCGTCTTCGGTTAATTCTTTGGCTTCTGCAATGCCACAGAAATCAAACCCATGTTGCAAGGCAAGGTCTTTGATTATTTGAGTATGCCTAAATTGGTTCAATCTTCAAGATTCATAGAGTGAAAAAAACGATGTGCAGTTGGCGCAATCAATATGCTAATACTTGTGATAAAAACAACGCCGCTAAAGATGGCATAAAAAGAAGAAAATAATTTTCCTGCATTGGTTTGAATAGTAACAACAGGACCCATTCCACTTAAAATCATGGAGGCATTGTGCAAAGCATCTATCCAACTCATGGGGCCTAAAAATTTATAACCAAGAATACCAATGAATAGGGAAGCCCCTAAAATGCAAATTGACTTAAATAGGTTTGTTAAAATACGTCTATAGTATACACTCGTTGAAGCTAGTGGTTGACTTTTGTGTTCGTAATGAGGTAAGAATAAATTTCTTTTAGGTGCCATCTTATTGCTTTTTGTCATCTTATGTAAATTTAGCAGAAAAAGCAATGTAGGACTGACTTTATTACGCTTTTTTAAGTTGGATTAAGACATAATTGCTGAATTCTAGGAATGGCTTTCTATTTGCGGGTATAAGGTAAATACTAAAACTAGTAATATGAATTTAAATCAATATACCATTAAAGCGCAGGAAGCCATTCAGGCTGCACAGCAATTGGCGTATAATAACCAACATGCGAATATTGAAACTGCACACTTATTAAAAGCAATTCTTGGAGACAAAGACAGTCCAACTGATTTTTTATTGAAAAAAAATAATGTACAACCTAGTTGGGTTTTGCAAAAACTAGATGCATTATTTGAAAAATTACCAAAACAACAAACTGGTGAACCAGCGTCTGCTTTGAGTAGAGACTTGAATGCAGTATTATTAAAAGCAACTGCTTCATTAAAAGATTTTGGTGACGACTTTGTGACTGTAGAGCATTTAATTGTGGGCATCCTTCAAGTAAATGATGCCGTTGCAAAAATATTGAAAGATGCAGGCTTGACTGAGAAAGGATTAAGAACAGCCATTACAGAATTAAGACAGGGTGAAACAATTAAATCTGCTACGCAAGAAACACAGTTTCAAGCATTGAATAAATATGCAAAGAATTTAAACGACATGGCCAACAAAGGGAAACTAGATCCTGTCATTGGCCGTGATGACGAAATAAGAAGAACATTGCATATACTAACAAGAAGGAGTAAGAACAATCCAATTTTAGTGGGTGAGCCTGGTGTTGGTAAAACAGCGATTGCAGAAGGATTGGCGATGCGTATTGTAAATGGGGATGTGCCCGAAAATTTAAAGTCTAAAATTATTTATGCTTTAGATATGGGGTTATTGATTGCCGGTGCAAAATACAAAGGTGAATTTGAAGAAAGATTAAAAGGTGTCATTAAAGAAGTCACGAGTAGTGATGGAGATATTATTTTATTCATTGACGAAATTCATACACTTGTTGGTGCTGGAGGAGGTGATGGTGCCATGGATGCTGCGAATATTTTGAAACCAGCTTTGGCAAGAGGAGAATTAAGGGCGATTGGAGCAACTACCTTAAACGAATACCAAAAGTTTTTCGAAAAAGATAAAGCATTGGAAAGAAGATTCCAGAAAGTCATGATTGATGAGCCAACTAAAGAAGATGCGATTTCTATCTTAAGGGGTTTGAAGGAAAGATATGAAACGCATCACCATGTGCGCATTAAAGACGAGGCGATTGTGGCTGCTGTAGAACTTTCTTCGAGGTATATTACAGATCGTTTTTTGCCAGATAAAGCTATTGATTTAATTGATGAAAGCGCTGCTAAGCTTAGATTAGAGATGAATTCTATGCCAGAAGACTTGGATACTTTACAACGTCAAATTAGACAATTAGAAATTGAAAGAGAAGCCATTAAGCGTGAGAACAATCCGGATCAATTAAAACAATTGAATGTAGAAATAAGTAATTTATTGGTGCAACAAGATACCCTCACTGCGAAATGGAAAGTAGAAAAAGAACTGGTGGATAAAGTGCAGGATGCAAAAGGTAAAATGGAGCAATTAAAGCAAGCGGCAGAAGTTGCTGAACGTAATGGAGATTATGGACAGGTTGCTGAAATTCGTTATGGAAAATTAAAAGAACAAGAAACCCTTCTATTAGAATACACCAATCAATTAAATGATTTAGGTGAAGAAGGCAAGCGTTTAATGAAAGAGGAAGTGGATGCAGATGATATTGCAGAGAACATTGCAAAAGCAACTGGCATACCAGTGCATAAAATGATGCAATCTGAGAGAGAAAAATTATTGCATTTAGAAACGGCATTACATGAAAGGGTAGTTGGTCAGGAAGAAGCCATCACCGCTGTATCAGATGCGATTAGAAGAAGTAGGGCCGGATTACAAGATCCTAAGAAGCCAATTGGTTCATTCATCTTTTTAGGTACAACAGGTGTAGGTAAAACAGAATTAGCAAAAGCATTGGCCAATTATTTGTTTGATGACGATAGTATGATGACAAGGATTGACATGAGTGAGTATCAGGAAAAACATACCGTGTCAAGATTAGTGGGTGCCCCTCCAGGATATGTGGGTTATGAAGAGGGTGGACAATTAACAGAATCGGTACGTCGAAAACCTTATAGTGTGGTGCTTTTGGATGAAATAGAAAAAGCGCATCCAGATGTTTGGAATATTTTATTACAAGTGTTGGATGATGGACGATTAACGGATAATAAAGGGAGGGTGGTTAATTTTAAAAACACCATCATTATTATGACAAGTAATATAGGTAGTCATTTAATTCAGGATGCTTTTGAAGATGTGACAGATCAAACTGTGGAAGAAAAAACTGCATTGGCAAAAACAGAAGTGATGGATCTGTTAAAACAAACCATTCGTCCTGAATTCTTAAATAGGGTAGACGATATTATCATGTTCTCTCCATTACTAAGAAAGCAGATGGCTTCGATTGTTCAAATTCAATTGAAACAATTAAAGTCCCTGGTAGCAGAAAATGGGATGCAAATTGAGTTTACAGACTACTTGGTTGAATACCTTTCAGAACAAGGCTTTGATATGCAGTTTGGAGCAAGGCCATTAAAGCGCTTAATTCAAAAGTTGGTTGTAAATGAATTGAGTAAGCAAATTTTAAGTGGCGCCATTGATAAGTCCAGAAAAGTCTTAATTGATATTTTTGACGGGGTGGTTGTCTTTAGGAATGAGGGATAATTTAATCAGGGTTTCATGGTGAATCTTTCAAAAGGTTTTGAAGTCTTGAAAGGTACTTGTATATTTGACGGATAGGCAAACTAGCTCTATCCGTCAATTTATTTTATGGCAAACACAAAGAAGGCAGCAGTTGGATTCATATTTCTCACATTGGTGATTGATATAGTGGGCCTTGGCATTATCATTCCGGTCATTCCACAATTGATAAAGGGCTTATTACATACCGACGATTTAAGCAAAGCTTCTTTGTACGGCGGATGGATGACTTTTTTATATGCAACCATGCAATTCATATTTGCACCATTCATTGGAAGTTTAAGTGACAAATATGGCAGAAGGCCTGTCTTGTTAATTTCGCTATTAGGTTTTGGGTTGGATTATTTGTTTTTAGCATTTGCACCATCCATTCTTTGGTTATTTATAGGACGAACTATTTCAGGTATTACTGGTGCAAGTGTGACGACAGCATCAGCCTATATGGCGGATATCAGTGATGATTCAAATAGAGCACAAAATTTCGGAATGATTGGTGCTGCTTTTGGAATTGGATTTATCATTGGTCCAATGCTTGGTGGATTTTTAGGTGAAATTAGCCCTAGGTTGCCTTTTTTTGTCGCTGCCGCTTTAGCCCTGTTGAATGTGGTTTACGGGTATTTTGTATTACCTGAATCCTTGCCAGTGGAAAACAGAAGGGCATTTGATTGGAAGAGATCTAATCCTTTAGGTTCTTTAGTGCATCTAAAAAAATATCCTGCAGTGTCGGGTTTGATCTTTTCTTTGGTATTTATTTATTTAGCATCGCATGCTGTTCAGAGCAATTGGAGTTTTGCCAATATGGAAAAATTCAAATGGTCTCCTAAAATGATTGGACTATCCTTGGGAATGGTAGGGCTTATGGTGGGTTTAGTTCAGGGCGTTTTAATTCGTTATATCAATCCAAAAATTGGCAACGAAAAATCGGTGTATTTTGGTATAGCTTTATATGCATTGGGTTTGATCTTATTTGCTTTTGCAAGTAGCTCATGGATGATGTTTGTATTTTTAATCCCTTATTGTTTAGGTGGAATTTCTGGACCTGCTTTGCAGGCGTTGATTTCTGTCCATGTACCAAAAAATGAACAGGGTGAATTGCAGGGATCTTTAACAAGTATCATGAGTGTAACTTCCATTGCAGGACCCTTGATCATGACTAGTTTATTTGCCTATTTTACCAAGCCTGGTAATCCTATTTATTTTCCTGGAGCGTCTTTTTTAATGGGTGCAGTATTTATGATCATTAGCGCTGTGATTGCCTATACCGTTTTAAAGGGAGAAACTAAGTCAATTAAGGCTTAGAGTCCTTTACTGTTGTTATATTTGTGGCTCAATAAAGGCCAATTTATGTCTCCATTAATGCAACAGTTAGATGTAACTGCAAAGTTTATTCAGTCAAAAATTACTACAAAAGCAAATACTGCTATCATTTTAGGTAGTGGATTGGGCAATTTATCAAGTGTAATTGAAGCCGATTTCAGCATACCCTATAGTGAAATCCCAAATTTTCCAGTGAGTACTGTAGAGGGACATAAAGGAAGGTTGATTTTGGGGACATTGAATGGCAAAAAAGTTTGGGTCATGGAAGGCCGCTTCCATTTTTATGAAGGGTATACTGCAGAACAAGTTGTATTCCCAATTCGTGTTTTAAAACTACTAGGGGTAGAAAATCTTTTATTGTCAAATGCAGCAGGTGGCGTCAACAAGGATTATGAAGTGGGGGATTTAATGATCATTAAAGATCATATTAGTTTTTTCACACCCAATCCTTTATTGGGCAAAAATGAACCTGCCCTTGGGACAAGATTCCCAGACATGAGCGAGCCTTATGCCAATGCATTTATTGACAAAGCAAAACAAATTGCTGCAGCAAATAAAATTAAAGTGCACGAAGGCGTATATGTAGGTGTAACAGGTCCAACTTTTGAAACAAGAGCCGAATATCAACTCATCAAGATTGTTGGCGGAGATGTGGTTGGCATGAGTACAGTGCAAGAAAATATCGCAGCTGTTCATTGTGGCATGAAGGTTTTTGCAATGAGTGTAGTCACCGATTTAGGTATAAGAGAAGACAATAATGTCATCACACACGAAGAAGTGTTGGCAGCAGCAAATGCAGCCGAACCTTTATTAACTGTAATTTTCAGTGCATTGGTAAAAGAAATTGCTGCATAAGATTTCAGCTTTTTCAAAGCACTAATATAATGACGAACATGAGGACAAAGCGTAATTTATTCATCTGTTGTATTGCAACTTGTCTATTGATTGGACAGTTGAGTGCACAGAATATGCGCTTTAATTCATTTGGCGGCGGTGGAGGAGGTGCAACAGACTCCTTACAAAAAAGAGATAAAGCGGAAGACTCAATAGGTATTTATTATCGATTGTACAATAGCTTGGTCATTCAGAATATGGATACAAGTGTAAATGATTTCTTTTCAAAATTCATCCTGCCTTATAGTAACTATCATTTAGGAAATTTAGGGAATGCTAGTAGGTCTTTTTTATTCAATCCATTACAAAGAGGGGGATGGGATGCAGGTTTTAGGTCCTATGAAGTGTACAATTATACATTAGAGCAAACCCCATTTTTTCAAACCACCAAACCATATACAGAATTGGGTTATTTGTTGGGAGGTAAAGGGGAACAATTAATAGAATTATTGCATACCCAAAATAAAACCAAGCAATTCAATTATTCTTTTGCCTATCGTTTTAGCAACGCGCCGGGAAATTTAAAAAATCAACATGCGAATTTGAATAATATGCGCATTGCAGCAAATTATCAATCTAAACGAAAGCGCTATGCTTCTTACTGGGTCATGTTGTTGAATAAGTCTGCGTCTTCTGAAAATGGAGGATTAGTGAACAGTCAATTAATTGATAGCCTTTCATTAAATAATCCCTATGAGCTAGAAACAAGACTCGGAATTAGTGGGGCTTCCTTTAGAAATCCTTTTAATACCAATATCGCAACTGGGTCCACTTATAAGGATCAAAATTTTGTATGGAAGCAAACTTATGATTTAGGACAGAAGGATTCTGTAGTGAAGGACTCAGTGACTACTTATTTATTTTATCCTAGACTCCGATTCCAGAATGAAATAAAATACCAATCCAATCTATTTACTTTTGCTGATGCGAATCCTTTGGCCCTCAATTATGAGCAGTATTTTAATTACAAATTGCCAGTGGGAGATGCCATGTTGTTTCAAGATCAATGGAGAAGATTCACGAATGAATTTAGCTTAGTTTCTTTTCCTGAAAAAACCAATCCCAATCAATTCCTTCAAGTTGGACTTGGTTACCAACAATTGAATTTTAAAGATACCCTTCAAAGCTGGTCCAATCATGATATATATGGACTCGGTGTCTATAAAAATAAAACCAAGAACCTGCGTTGGGATATTCAAGCATCTGGAAAATTATTTTTAAATGGCTATCATGCAGGAGATTATGAAGCATTGCTTTCTTTGACAAGTGTATTCAATAAAAAGGGGGATCAAGTGGCTTTATGGTTACAAAATTCAAATCGTACGCCTTCTTTTAATCGTCTTGGTATCACCGCATTCCCTATTTCCAAACTAAGTGGTATTGATAAAGAAAATATTATAGAGGCTGGTGCAATGTGGGATCAAAAAAGCCGTGGTTTAACTGCTTCGTTTCAGTACAAGCTCATTCAAAATTTTCAATATTTTGGTTCAGGGTATCAACCATTGGTTTATGATAAGGCATTGAGTTATATGAAGGGTACGGTATCCAATCAATTGAAATTAAGTACCCATTGGAATTGGTACAATGAGCTAAGTTTACAGTTAGTAGATCCCAATGCACCATTGCATTTGCCTGTTATTTTCACCAGACAGCGCCTTGCTTTTGAGGGCAATTTCTTTAAAAACTTATTCCTATCCACTGGCTTAGAATTGATCTATCATAGTGCCTATCAACCCGACACCTATATGCCACTCACTGGGCAGTTTTACCTGCAAGACCAATTTACGACCAATAATAGGCCTATAGCCAATGCGTTTTTAAATTTCAGGATCAAAAGATTCAAAGGATTTATACGCATGGAACAGTTGAATACTTTGTTAGCCACTAGTAATCAATTAGGTACACGTTATCAATTTACTGCACCAAATTATCCAGGAACAGGCACTTGGTTAAGGATTGGGATTTGGTGGAATTTTATCAATTAGTACTACCTTTGAATTGTGAAGCAAATTTTGACCATCCTACTTTTATTTGTGTACAGTTTTTCTAGCATTGGAGCAACTGTAAAAGCACATCTATGTGCTGGGAAAGTTCAAAAATGTTTATGTGGTAAGGCTTCTAAAAACAAGTCAACTAAAAAGGATACTTGTTGTTCAGAAAAAACAAGTTTTGTCAAAAAGCAAGACTTACATCAGTCTGCCGAATTTCAAAAAGTAAAAAAGAGTTTATCTGTAACTACTATTCCAGTATTAAATTTTACATACACAGTTCCTACTGTAGTTGTAAAGCATACTTCCATTCAATTTCATTCTAAGAAGGGGCTGTTATTTACTGGTCCGCCAATCTATGCCTTAGATTGTCTTTATTTAATTTGATTTTAATCTCGTTTTGATGATGGATGGAATCGGCAATATTATTTTGCTATTCCCATGCTATTTGTATTTATAGTATTTCAAAAATTAAAAATAATTGTATGAAAAAATTGATTCTATTTTCTGGCTTTATATTGGCCACTGTTTTCTTGGCAAATGCGCAAGCTACTACTAAATTAAAAGTATCAGGTAATTGTGGCATGTGTAAATCAAGTATCGAAAAAGCTGCAAAAACAGCAGGTGCAAAGACTGCCAATTGGGATATGGATGCAAAAATATTGACTTTAATGTTTGATGGTAAAACCAATCTAGACAAAATCGAAACTGCGATTGCTGCTATTGGGTATGATACAGAGCATAAAACAGCTACAAAAGCAGCTTATGACGCGTTGCACGAATGTTGTAAATATGATCGTGATTCAACTCAAGTTGCAGAGATTAAGAAAGTAACCCTTGTTGCTTCTGGTTTAACTTGTTCTATGTGTTCTAAAGCAATTTTCAAAGCATTATCTAAATTAGATTTTGTAGAAGATGTGAAAGTAGACATAGAAAAGTCAATGTATATTTTAGTTTTTAAAACGGGTAAAAAAGTCGAGATAGATCAAATTAAATTAGCAGTTACAGGTGCAGGTTTTGGTGTTCAAAGCTTGGTAACTGAATAGCCTATTGTATTAATGCTTAACTTTAAGTAATTTATACCCATTCAAATTGTTGAGTAAGAATTTAAATTATGCTATCAAAAATTATACAGTTTTCTATTAAGAATAAACTAGTTGTTCTTTTAGGAGTTTTTGCGTTGATTTTAGGAGGGATTTATTCCATTTCTAAATTACCAATTGATGCTGTTCCGGATATCACCAATAATCAGGTGTTAATTATTACATCTGTGCCAAGTGCAGGTGCGCCTGATGTGGAACGATTAATTACCATACCGATTGAACAGGCTACTCGAAACATTCCTGGAATCATTGAACAAAGGAGTTTTTCTCGATTTGGCCTAAGTTTGGTGACACTTGATTTTAAAGATGATATAGATATTTATTGGGCCAGACAACAAGTATCCGAACGTTTGATCACTGCAAAGTCACAAATGCCTGATGGGATGGGGATTCCAGAACTTGGTCCATTGACAACTGGATTAGGGGAAATTTATCAATATGTTCTAAGAACCAAGAAGGGATACGAAGGAAAGTATAGTTTGATGGAATTAAGAACAATGCAGGATTGGGTTGTTCGTAAACAATTACTAGGTACCCCTGGGGTGGCAGATGTGAGTAGTTTTGGAGGCGCAGTGAAACAATATGAAGTAAGTGTGAATTCAGAATTGCTAAAGCAATATGATTTATCGGTGAATGATATTTATACTGCTTTGAACGACAACAATCAAAATATAGGAGGTGCTTATATTGAACATGGTCCGAATGTCTTATTCATAAGAACAGAAGGGATGGTGGATAGTTTGGATCAGATTGGTAGCATTCCAGTTAAAACTTTATCCAATGGGATGCCACTTTTGGTGAGAGATATTGCAGAAGTTAAACTCGGAGAAGCCACAAAATTTGGAGCCACTGCGTTTAATGCAGATGGTGAAGTTGCTGGTGCAGTCGTGATGATGTTGAAAGGAGAAAACAGTAAGCAGGTCATTGCGGATATTAAGACAAAAATTGAAACTATTCAGGAGACCCTGCCAGAAGGGGTTGTCATAGAACCTTTTTTAGACCGAACAAAAATGGTAGACAATGCCATTGGAACCGTTTCAAAAAATTTATTGGAGGGTGCATTGATTGTCATATTTGTATTGATTTTATTTTTAGGCAATTTAAGAGCAGGATTGGTCGTGGCATCTGTCATACCACTTGCGATGTTATTTGCATTTATATTAATGCATCTTTTTGGTGTGAGTGGAAACTTGATGAGTTTAGGTGCATTGGACTTTGGATTGCTTGTAGATGGGGCAGTTATCATTGTAGAAGCAGTCTTGCATCAACTGTATCATAGTTCAAAAAAAGAAGGGCGCAATCAATTGGATAAAACAGAGATGAATTCAATTGTGGGTCAGGTATCTAATAAGATGATGGGTGCTGCGGCATTTGGTCAAATCATTATCCTGATTGTGTATCTACCTATTTTAACTTTAAGTGGCATTGAAGGAAAGATGTTTAAACCAATGGCGCAAACAGTTTCTTTTGCATTGATTGGTGCATTTCTTTTATCTATCACTTATGTTCCAATGATGAGTGCATGGGTATTGAATAGAAATAGAGTACAAAAAGAAACGATGACTGACAAGTTCATGCGAAACTTAGAAAATTTCTACGAACCATTATTGATGAAGGCATTGAAATTGCGAAAGCAAATTGTTGGATTAACTATTTTTTTATTCATTGGGTCAATCATTTTATTGACCACATTAGGTGGAGAGTTTATTCCGAAGTTAGAAGAGGGCGATTTCGCAGTAGAAACTAGGGTATTGAGTGGGGGTTCTATTAATACAACATTAGATGCGACGCAAAAAGCTTCAAAATTATTAATAGATCGCTTCCCAGAAATAGAAAAAATAGTCACTAAAATCGGTGCTGGTGAAATTCCAACAGATCCAATGACAATGGATGCATCTGATTTGATGATCATTCTAAAGGATAAAAAAGATTGGGTATCTGCCAAAACTTTTGATGAATTAGCAGATACGATGGGTAAAGTGATGTCACAGGTACCTGGGATTACGTCTGGTTTTCAATATCCAGTACAAATGCGATTCAATGAATTAATGACAGGTTCTAGACAGGATGTTTCCTGTAAAATTTTTGGGGATAATTTAGATAGCTTAACAAAGTATGCTGCTTTGATGGGCAATATTATCAATGAAGTAGAAGGTGCAAAAGATTTATACACAGAAACCGTAACGGGTATTTCACAAGTAGTGGTGCATTTTAATAGAAATGCAATTGCAAATTATGGTGCAAGTATCAAAGAAGTGAATCAGGTGATACAATCCGCATATGCAGGAGGCATAGCTGGTAAAGTATTTGAAGGAGATAGGAGATTTGATTTAGTTGTAAGACTCAATCCCGTTCAAAAGCAGGATTGGCAACAAATTAAAAATTTAATGGTGACTGTGGGAAATGGGAAACAGGTTCCTTTGTATGAGCTAGCAGATGTAAAAATAGAAGAGGGTCCATACCAAATTCAAAGAGAGGATGCAGGAAGAAGAATTGTAGTAGGGTTCAATGTGAGAGGGAAAGATGTAAAGACAGTGGTGAACCAGGTACAAGAAAAAGTAAAAAAAGCAATTCAGTTTCCTCCTGGATATTATGTGGTATATGGAGGACAATTTGAAAATTTAGAACATGCAATAAGTCGTTTACAAATTGCTGTTCCTGTTGCTTTATTGTTGATTTTTGCGATGTTGTTTTTTGCTTTTAATAATTTAAAACATTGCTTATTGATTTTCTCCGCCATTCCATTCTCTGCCATAGGAGGTGTGCTTGCATTATGGTTAAGAGGGATGCCATTTAGTATATCAGCAGGCGTTGGATTTATTGCCTTATTTGGTGTAGCTGTTTTGAATGGCATTGTATTATTAACAGAAATGAACAAATTAGCGATGGAACCTAATAGATCAATTGTAGACATTATAACAACGGCTACTAAGACAAGGCTAAGACCTATTTTAATCACAGCAGCTGTAGCTTCTTTAGGCTTTATTCCAATGGCAATAAGCAATGGCGCTGGAGCCGAAGTGCAAAAGCCATTGGCCACTGTAGTGATTGGTGGTTTATTGTCTGCGACGCTTTTAACTTTGTTTGTCTTACCTATTTTTTATCAATTATTTGAGAAAAAACGTATAGGTCAAACTACGATGGCCATTCTTTTTTGTATTATCGGTTTAAATGCAACTGTTGTACAAGCACAGCAATTGACTGTAAAAAAGCCTTTAGCAAAAGTGATTGAACAGGCAATGTTAGTGTCACCTACTTTAAAAACAACCGAAGCACAAGGTGTATATTATCAAGCGTTATCAAAATCAAGTTTTGATCCAGCTAAATTGACTTTTAGAGGTGAATTAGGGAATGTGAATAGTAGTTTAAATGATTCTAAATACGCAGTAGAGCAAGTCTTTGATCTACCAAAGGTCTATCAAGCTCAAAAGAACTTATACCTTGCTATTCGTCAAAATTACAGTTATCAAACAGTGTTGGATCAAAAAATGATCCAACATGCGGTGGAGCAATTGTATATACAATTACAATTTCAAGTAGCTAAAGGCATTTTATTAAGTCAGCTCGATTCCATCTACGCCAAACAATTGGCTGCGGTGGATGCAAGATTTAAAGCTGGACAAGACAATGGATTGGAGCAATTGAATATGCAAAACTGGGTAAGCTTGCACAGGCAGTTAATACTAAAAAATCAAAACGAGCAGCTTGGATTGCAAAAGCAGTTTGTTATTTTATTACAAGATCCATCCTTACTCATACCAGCAGAAAGCTTACAATTTGAACCTAAATTATTAGATACTGTGATTGATGCGGGGCATCCAATGAATTTATTTTGGATGCAAAAATTACAATCAGCTATCGCAGAGACCAATGTTGCTAAGTCTAAAATTTTACCTCAGGTAGCCGTCGGCTATACGAACCAAAGTTTTAGAATGAATCCAAATGATCAAAACAGGTACAATTCAGTGAACCTTGGCTTAAACGTCCCATTGTTTAGATCAGGATTAAAGCAGAAGGTGAAAGCGAGTCAAGCGAATGAAGCTGTCATGATGCGTGAAAAAGAAAAAGTGATGCTTGATTTAAATATGCAAATTCAGAAAGCATGGTCTAATTATCAAGAAACACTGGATTTGTACCAGCATATACAAAAGGGACTTATTCCAAATGCCACGAAGATGGCCAATATGGCGAACCTGTCTTTTAAAGAAGGGCAAATAAGTTATATTGAATGGTCGAATGCAATGAGTCAAGTACAAGAAATACAAATGCAAGCCTTAGAATCACTAGCATTATTTAATTTAAATCAATCCACATTGTATTATTTGTTGTCAAAATAATATATCAAAATTGTCTATCATGAAAACAATGTATACCATCTTACTGACCACAATTATTTTAAGCAGTTGTGGAACGAATCCAAAATCAACAACGACTAAGGAAGACTCAGTCACTGATGTAGCATCCAATATAGTTCAATTAACAAAAGAACAAGCAAGCCTCGCTCAATTAGAACTTGCACCTATTGTACAAGGTAAAATGAAGGGCATGACGCATCTAAATGGTGTCATAGATGTACCGCCAACAGGTATCGCATCTGTTAGTATTCCAATGGGGGGGTATATACAAGACATCAATTTAATACCTGGCACATTTGTAAAAAAAGGACAAGTATTGGCTACGGTGAAAGATCCTGCTTATGTTCAATTACAAGAAAATTATTTAGCGACTAAAGCCAAGCTAAGTTACTTGCAACAAGATCTAGATCGTCAAAAAACATTATTGACACAGGAAGCAGTAAGTAAAAAATCATTTCAACAAATACAAGCAGATTATAATACCAATGCAATTCAATTAAAAGCCCTGTCTGAACAATTAAAGCTCATTAATATACAACCAGAAAATTTAACGACCGAAAAAATGTCAAGTTTGGTTCAATTAGTGGCACCAATTGCTGGTTATATTAGTAAGGTAAATATCAATAGAGGTAAATATGTTACTCCATCGGATATCTTATTAGAAATTATCAATCCAAATGATATCCATGCTGCTATCACTATTTATGAAAAAGATATTGCAAATTTTAAGGTAGGCAATAAGGGGACTGTAACCTTAACACAGGATCCTTCAAAAAAATATCCGGTTTCAGTTTTAGCTGTTGCACATAATATCAATGAAGATAAAACAGGTTTATTGCATTGTCACTTTGAGAAAATACCAGCAAATGTATTACCAGGGATGTTTTTAACAGCGGATATTATTGTTGAAACAAAAGATGCAGTATTAATACCAATCGCTTCGGTGCAAAGATTTCAAGGCAAGGATTATATTTTTGTACAATCTGCAGAAAATACATTTGAGGCAATTGAGATTCAAGTAAGTCAATCCAATGAAACTTTTGTAACTGTTACTAATGCAGATTCGAATACATGGATAGGGAAACAAATTGTTGTAAAAAATGCCTTTAGCCTATTAGGCAAATTGATGAATAAGTCTGAATAAGTAAGTTATTGCTCAAAATAGCTGATACTGCCACCTATCCAGGTGGCAGTATCATTATAACTCACTCCAATCATGGGGCCTTTGCTGATTCTTGTTAAATTATTGGTGGCAACATAACGACCTAACTGTTTATCCCAGAAATAAAATAACCTTATTTCTGCTTTAGAGGGACCAGAAGCTGTTTCAATCACAGCTGCATAAGTTACTTTCTTTTGTAGGATCCAATTTTCAGGATCATTGATTGCATGGATGGAATCGATGGTTGGATTGAGCATGACACCTTGACCTCCAAAAGAAAATAAAGGTTTACATATATATTCAGCTAAATTCAATGCAGTGTCAATTAGATTATTTTTCCAATCAGCTAATAGATATGCTTCTGGAATAAATGAGTGTCTTAATTGGGGCAATATAAATTTACTAATTCTAAAAAAATGATTTGGATGATTGACCCATTCTATATTTTCTGCTTGTTCAAATAATTTGAATTGTTGCATAAATATGGGGGCTTGTTGCATCAATTCATCATACACCACACGATTGTAGATACGTTCAATCTTATATTCAATTCCATTTTTTTGATAGAAAAGACCTTTGTCTTTTAAGTAAATTTCTGAAAGGCAAACTATAGGCACATTCAACCATGCTTCGGTCAATAGTAGGTCAAGTCTGGTCTTTTGTTCATAAGGTTTGATCTCTAATAAAATGGTATGTTTAGCTTGATCTCCTAGTACCATTGATTTGAAAAATTCAAGATAGGTTTGTTGGTTGTACCCATTCAAAAATGGAGCAAAACCTTTTGGCATATCATAAGCCATTTCCAATGCTTGAGCTTGTAATAGTTCAAAAGCAAATAAAGAAGGGAATCCTTGTAATTCAATCAACTGAGGCTGGATTTGTCCATCTTGCCCTTCTGCCATTGCAAAATCAATCACAATACATTCAGGCAGGGCAGCTTCATTAGGAATATGCAATCCTTTTGGTAGGGCACCTGTGGTTTTTAATGGGAAGGTAGGCGCTGTAATGAATTGACATATGTATTCGCCTACTTCCAATAATTGCGATTTAAAATTTCGATCTATAAAAACAGGGGTTTCCGCAATTCTAAAGGGGATGCTATCTTTAAATGGTGCATTTAAAATAGCAAGGTATTGTTGATACTTAGCTTCAGTAAATTGATCGTTGAATGCTGCTCTAATTGCTGGAATCATACAGGCAACATTTGGTTCAAAAAGTTGGGAATAAAATTGCTACATGTATGTTTAATTTTGGAATCGTCTTCTAAAGAAAGGATGATTTGATTCCACTTGTCTTCACTAAAGTCTTCGAATACAGCAGACTTAATGACCTCTGAATGAAAATAGGTAGTTAGTCTTTCTTTTGTCGCTTCTGGATGAAACTGAACACCAATCATTGTATCACTAAAAGCAACCCCCATTAAGGCTCTTTCATAAGGAAGTTGAGGCCTTATTTTTTCTAAAGCAATGATGGTTGCCCCCATGGATTCAATTTTTTCATCATTGGGTTCAGTAATCTGATACAAGCGACTCTCTAAGGCAAAAAATGGATCAGGTAATGCTTCAAAAATGGCATGATTCGCAGTTGGATGGATAGGAAGAATGCCAAGCTGCTTTGATTTTCTTAAACCAACTTTTCCAATGTCAAAATGCCTACAGGCTAATTGAAAACTGTGGCAGATTAATAGGACTGGTTTTTTTTGAGCATACATTTGGTCTAGCCAATTGCAATAAGCAATATCCCATGGTTCTTTTTGTGTATCAATAGGA